>ERZ772960.802-NODE-802-length-26532-cov-7.887110_pt1 | contig 26532 bp, 17 predicted proteins | sample MGYA00580678_ERZ772960 | MGnify/ENA primary metagenome ERZ772960 (study PRJEB29015, sample SAMEA2737930) | human oral metagenome | biome: human oral; feature: human-associated habitat; material: dental | place: China | collected 2059 ... | reverse complement strand
GACGAGCAGAAAACGCGAAAAACCGCGTTTCGTAGGGGTACAATCAATAAAAAACGGCAAAAACCACGTTTCGTAGGGGTACGACGAGCAAAAAACGCTGAAAATCGGCTTTCCGCCGCGGCGGATGAATAGAAAACAACAAAAACCACGTTTCGGCCGCGGCCGAAAGACGAAAAACGGCGAAAACAGCATTTCGGCCACGGCCGAAACTGAAATAATGCCTCAAAAACGGCTTTCCAACCCCTTGGAAATGGGGAAAATGCCTCAAAACGGTTTTCCAACCCCTTGGAAATGGGGAAAAAGCCTCAAAAACGGTTTTCCAACCCCTTGGAAGCAGAAAGGCAGATGCTTCAACTGAATTCACATGAATAAAATAACGAAATCATAAACACAATGAGAGTATCATCATTTATTTTGACCTGTTTAGTAGCGATGTCTACACCGCCTGCTTTCAGTCAGGTGGCACAGCGTTACACGGACACCGTGGCTGAAAATGCCACGACATTCATCAGTAAGCGTCCTCCAATCCATGAGCGACTCTTTAAGTCGGAGGCCATAGACAAGGAGATAAAGCGGGTGAAGAAGATTTTGAAAGACAATCCTCGCTTAGCCTGGATGTTTGAGAACTGCTTTCCCAACACTCTTGAGACGACAGTCCACTATCGCGTGAAAGACGGCGAAGATGACACCTTTGTCTACACGGGCGATATTGCTGCAATGTGGCAGCGCGACTCCGGTGCCCAGGTATGGCCGTATGTCCGATTTGTCAATGGCGACCTTCAGCTGAAACGGATGATCAGGGGTGTCATCCTCCGAGAATTTAAGAATACAAATATCGACCGTTATGCCAATGCTTTCAATGATGGCCCAACAGGTGGAGAATGGCAGAGTGACGGGACCGACATGAAGCCCGAGATACATGAACGCAAATACGAAATAGACAGCGAATGCTATCCTATACGCTTGGCTTATCAATATTGGAAGGTGTCAGGTGATGCTACTGTTTTCGGGAATGAGTGGCTGAATGCAATCAGAAACACGCTGCTTACTTTCCGCGAGCAACAGCGTAAGAATGGGCTTGGCCCCTACCGCTTCCTGCGTGTCACTGACCGTGCCTACGACACCGTAGGTTGGGGCGGCTATGGCTCGCCTGTAAAACCATGCGGACTGATTGTTTCTGTGTTTCGTCCGTCGGACGACGCCACAATCTTTCCGTTTCTCATACCCGCCAACTTCATGGCTGTGACCACTCTGCGCAAGGCGGCAGAGATACTCACTGCTGTCAACCGCGAAGCCAATCTTGCCAAGCAGTGTAATGACTTGGCCGACGAAGTGGAACAGGCTTTAAAGAAGTATGCCGTCTACAATCATCCGAAATATGGAAATATCTATGCGCTTGAAGTGGATGGCTTTGGAAATCATCTCCTTGCTGACGATGCCAATGTTCCTTCGTTGCTTGGTATGGGCTATTTAGGAGATGTGTCGCTTGACGATCCCACATATCAGAACACACTGCGTTTCGTTTGGAGTGAAGACAATCCTTGGTTCTTCCGCGGTAAGGTTGGCGAGGGCATCGGAGGCCCGCATATCGGTTTGAACATGGCTTGGCCAATGAGTATCATGATGAAACTGTTTATCTCTAAGGATGATAAGGAAATAGCCAAGTACATGACGATGCTCATGCATACTGATGCGGGTACCGGATTCATGCACGAGAGCTTCGATGTAAACGACTCTGACCATTACACTCGTCCGTGGTTTGCATGGCAGAATGGACTTTTTGCCGAACTTGTCATGAAGCTTATCGACGAGGGAAAGGCTCCGCTTCTCAACAGCCTGAAGTGAAAACATATAGGGATTAATTCATCAGAACATGGCCAACAGCAGTGTTTGTCGGTCATGTTATAGCATTGTTCAACGATCAATATTTACTACACACTTATGAGAAACCTGTACGAGCGGCTTGTGTTGTCTGTCATCCTGATGTGTACAGCACAGCTATTGTCAGCCGTGGAAGAGAACGACTACGCCTCATTCGTCAACCCCTTAGTAGGCTCACAGTCATCGTTTCAGCTGTCTGCCGGCAACACCTATCCTGCCATAGCAATGCCGTGGGGCATGAATTTCTGGACACCCCAGACCGGAAAGAATGGTGATGGCTGGCAATATGTTTACACTTCGCATAAGATTCGCGGACTGAAACAGACGCATCAACCGAGTCCGTGGATAAACGATTATGGTGTGTTTTCAGTCATGCCGGAGGTTGGTCAGCCGGTCTTTGACGAGGAGCAGCGAGCCTCGTGGTTCTCGCATATGTCGGAGATTGTGAAGCCTTATTATTATAAGGTGTATCTTGCCGACTATGACATCAGGGCAGAGATGACGCCGACAGAGCGTGCTTGCATGATGCGGTTGACTTTTCCGAAGACCGACAGTGCCAGCGTGGTCATAGATGTTTTTGATGATGTTTCTGAAGTGAAGGTAATCTCGGAGCATAACATGGTTGTGGGTTACTCTACGAAGAACAGCGGTGGGGTGCCGAAGAACTTCCGTAATTATTTTATCATCAAGTTTGATCATCCCATAGCTTATGCTCTTGATAGTGAAGGTAATGCTTTGCCTTCTGCAACCAAGTGCAAGCGCGGTTGCATCGTAGGCTTCAAGACATCACGCCGAGGTGAGCCTGTGATTGCACGCGTGGCATCATCGTTCATCAGTCCTGCGCAGGCGCAATTAAACTTAAAAGAACTTGAAACTGCAGGGAATTCCATGGAAAACATCATGGAGCGTGGGCGCAACTCCTGGAATGCGGCCCTCGGACGCATAGAGATTGGCGATGACAACATCGACAACAAGCGTACCTTCTACTCTTGTCTCTATCGCTGCCTGCTGTTTCCACGTATGCTTTGGGAGAGGGATTCGGATGGCAATGTGATACACTACAGCCCCTATAATGGGAAAGTTCTGCCTGGATATATGTACACCGACACTGGTTTCTGGGATACATTCCGTGCGCTTTTCCCATTGCTGAACATGCTCTATCCTGATGTAAACATGCGCATACAAGAAGCACTTGCCAATGTTTATCGTGAGTCTGGCTTCCTACCTGAATGGCAGTCACCGGGTCACCGCGATTGCATGGTAGGCAATAACTCCGCATCTGTCGTTGCAGACGCATGGCTTTCAGGGGTCAAGACCAAGGATGCCGAGACGCTGTGGGAGGCTGTTGTGCATGGCACTGCGGCTGTACATCCGAGCATTGGCTCTACAGGCAGGAGGGGATTTGAATATTATAACAAGTTAGGCTATGTGCCCTATGATGTGAATATCAATGAGAATGTTGCCCGTACGCTTGAATATGCCTATGATGATTGGTGCATCTACCAACTTGGCAAGGCTATGGGGAAGTCGAAGAAAGCATTGGAACCTTTCAAAAAGCGGGCGATGAATTATCGTAATGTCTTTGATCCGACGGTAAAGATGATGCGTGGCAGACTGAAGAATGGACAGTTTCAGTCGCCTTTCTCACCTTATAAATGGGGGGATGCTTTCACTGAAGGCAACTCATGGCATTGGACATGGTGTGTGTTCCACGACCCCAATGGACTCATAAACCTTATGGGAGGCAGGGAGATGTTCAATCGGATGATGGACTCTGTGTTTGTAGTTCCACCCATATTTGACGACAGTTACTACGGACAAGTAATCCACGAAATACGTGAAATGCAGGTCATGGACATGGGGAACTATGCGCATGGCAACCAGCCTATACAGCACATGCCTTACCTCTACGATTGGTCTGGACAGCCATGGAAGGCACAGTGGCATATACGTGACATCATGGACAGACTCTATAACGCCAATCCTGACGGCTATTGTGGCGATGAAGACAATGGTCAGACCTCTGCATGGTTTGTCTTTTCGGCCTTGGGTTTCTATCCTGTATGCCCGGGAAGCGGCGAGTATGCCATTGGCACGCCCTATTTCAAGCATGTGGTTTTGCACATGCCAGAGGGAAAAACGGTAACGATTGATGCTCCGAAGTGTTCTGAAGTCAACCGATATATAGATGTGATGACTGTAAACGGGCTCTCTTGGAATGTGAACTATCTGAAGCTTAGCGACCTTAAGAAGGGGGGAAAGATAGTATTCAATATGTCGTCACAGCCGAATACTTCGCGTGGTATCAGAGCCGAAGCAGCGCCATATTCCATGAGTGCTCTCAATGTGAACAAGTAATAAGACAAGATGAGCACGCATGATGAAATGCCAAACAGAGTTGGTTGTCCTTTCATGAAATAGCCTATAAAGACTGATTACTAAAGGGAAAGAGCGTGCCGGATAGGAGTTCCCTTTCATATGTTTTAAGAGAGAGGTTGTCATTTGCGTCAGATTACCGTGTAATATGACTCAAGTTGCGCGGTGTTTTGACGCAGATTGCGACGTAATCTGACGCAAGTCACAACGCATAGTGACGCAAATTGCACGGCGAAGTCTGCGAAACGATGAAATCATGCCTGTTGTGTTGCTTTCCTGTCCTTAGGGAACAGCGCTTGAAAATATAGGAAACAGGGGCGATAAACATTGCAGAAAGAGGGAAGTTCAGAGCGGAGATGCGATAGAAAACAGGATTGCTGACACCTGTATTCAGCTCACTATACATGATGAAAAAGAAGTATCAGAGACAGGCTCTGATACTTCTTTTGGTTTTATTATGGGTTAATGCGCTATTGGGCAGTAACCATCTGATAGTAGTCTTGTGTGTTGGCCCAGAAGAGTTTGGTATAGAAACCGGTCGACTCTTTATAATTCTTGGTAATGGCTGCTTGCACATTGTCGGCATTGTAGGTGAGTTCATCGCTTGGATAAGGCAGTCGATGAGCCGGCTTGGGATAGCTGCTGACCTGTGCATCTGTAGCGAAAGTCACTTTTGGATAACCTGTCCGGCGCACTACATTCCATGCTTCCAATTCGTTCATAAAACTGAAGTTAAGCCATAGTTGGGTTGCAACGACCTGCTCGGTTCCGTCCCATATCTGCGTGGCATAGGCCTGGGCTTGGGCTTCTGTGGGCAACTTTGTCTTTCGTTTGCCTGCGTAGCTGTCATTGAAGTATGTGTTGTCGATAGCCTTATAGAGCGTGCTGTTAGTCTTCAATTCCTTGTAGTATGCGAATGATTGCACTACGCCTTTGATGAAATAGTCTTTGGCTTTTGCAGCATTGGCAGTAACACCATATCCTTTGAGATAACACTCGGCAATGCTCAGACTCACTTCGGCGGCGTTGAGCCAGCATGCCGGAAGCCGTTCGTTGCCTTGATAGTTTGCCCAACCTTGAACGGCCTGTGAATCGATAACACAGTAGTAGTTGGCACTCTTGATGCCTTTACTTTGATAGACTTTGATGCTGTCGCTCTCTAAATTGGATATGTCGGTGTTGCTCTTGTTCACGTCGTAAGCCACGTATCTGCCACTTGGATTAGGATCGTAAACGAGGGGCAGGCGCGGGTCGGAGTTGGCATTTGGATAGCCTGTAGACGGAACGTGCATGGCATCGAGCATGGCTTGAGAACCCGAACTGTAGGGCGAACTGTTGAGAGCTTGCGATACTGACTTTCCATAATTGAAGTCGTCGGTCTGTGTGTCGGCAGCAACACCTTGGTTTTTAGTGTTGTCATCAATCAGAGGATAGGTTGAGGGATTTTCCAGAATCTCCTTGATGGCAGCCTTTGCAACCGTGACACATTCGCCATTGGTAGCCAAGTGGAGGGCGATGCGCAGTCGGAGTGAGTTGACATAACGCTGCCATATGTCGGTGTTTCCATTGGCAAGCGTGAAGTCTTGGCGCTTTAAGTTGGCAACGCCATTGGCATTCAGATTGCCCGCAGCAAAGTAGTCGCCGACTTCTTTCAAGTCAATAAGGATTTGTTTATAGGTGTCGACATCGCTGTCATACACGTCTTTTTTCTTTGCATCTGCATAGTCGCTTGATTTCCAGATTGTGGAAGCACCCTTGTAAGGAACGTCTCCCCAGATGGATAGTACTTCGTGGAGCTGTGCCTGCATGACAGTGCGTCCCAACAAAAGGAATATCTTGTTGGAAGGTTGTTCGGTTTCGTTTAGCTTGTTATAGTTATCTTCCAATAGGCGATATTGTGTGAGCATGTCATAGAAATCCTGCCAGCGTGTGTTGAAATATCCTTCACCTGCTCCTCTGAAACGCCCGCGGTTATTGGCATTCCCGATAACTCCTGAGTAGAAACCTGAGGTTGTAGACTGGACATAGTAGCGATAATACACGGGGTTCATCCATTTGTTGCCTTTGTAGAGCACTGCTGTGAACACTTGCGGCACGCCTACAGTTGAAGTCTTGGACGGGTCTTCGTATTTGGCATCGAAAGACGAGTCGCTGCACGATGTCGTTGACAAGAGTGCAAGCCCTGTTAAGGCTAAAGCTATTATCTTTTTCATAGTGTTTCTTATTTAATTTTATACATGTTAGAAGTTTGCACGGAGTGTGAGTCCGAACGAGCGTGAGGTAGCTGTTGTGCCGCCAATCTGTGCCTGATAAATCCAGCTTGTTCCATCGGTAGCTTCTGCGTCGAAGAGCTTGAGACTGCGATAGATGTAGAATGGATTGCGTACATAAGCTGACACCGTGAGGGTGTTACAGTGGAACTTCTTCGTAATCAATTTGGGAAGAGTGTAGGCAAATGTAATCTCGCGGCATTTCACATAGCTGTTCTTCTGAATGGCATCGGCATAGCTTTGTGTTGCACCTGTACCCCATCCGTATTGGTTGTCATTGACTTCGAATTGGGTAACGATGATGTCATTCGGTGTGCCATCTTCTTTCACGCCTTTCTGAATAAGACCGTTGTCCCATACGAGGTGACCGTTGATTTTGGTTTCTCCGCGTTTGTAATTGGGTATATCCGCAGGATTAACTCTGTGGAGAGAGCCTTTATCACTGGCTTTATCGGTGTCGCTGTAATAGTAAATACCACCTGTTGCAGCATTGCGCACGCCCACAGCATCTTTAATATTACCGGCATCCATCATATATTGCCATGGCAAGTTGAGTACATCTCCTCCGATACGGAAGTCGAAGTTGAAGGTCAGTGCGAAGTTCTTGTAGTTCAGCATTCCACCGAAACCACCAGTAGCTTTAGGCATGGCATTGCCCACTTTGTGGCGAGTAGAGGTGTCGGTCATGTAGAGACCGTTGCTGCCGACAATGCGGTTACCTTTGTCGTCGGTCTTATAGGTGTAGGCATACCAGTCGCCCATGGATTCGCCGACATGCGACTCTAAGCTTGCTGCGCCATTATCGACTGTCATATGAGAAAGTACATCCAAGCCATCGGCCAGTTTCTTGACCTTGTTTTTGTTGAAAGCGATGTTGAAGTTCAGGTTGAGTCGCCAGTCCTTTGTTAGGATTGGAGTGCCATAGAGACTGGCTTCAAGACCGCTGTTGGTTAGCTCTCCAACGTTCATCAGCATGCTTTTTGCACCCATTGAAGATGCAGAAGTCGTGGTGAGGATTTGATCTTTGATGTCATTATAGTAGTAGCTGAGTTCCATTCCGAGTCGGTTGTTGAACCATTTGTTCTCAATACCGATTTCATATTCATACTTGCGCTCGGGCTTAATGTTCTCATTACCAATGTCGGTTGGTACATAATTATAGGTGTAGGTAGTGGAACGGGTGATGCTACCTTGGTTATAAGCCATGTTTGCACGATAGATAGAGGGGGAGTTTCCTACAACACCGTATGACAAGCGCAGCTTTCCATAGTCCCACCATGTAGGTCTTTTCTCTTTCATTAGTTCTGTATAGATGACACTACCGCTGAAAGAAGGATAATAGAATGTATTGTTTCCCTTCTTCAGTGTAGAGGTCTTTTCCTGGCGAGTGGTTCCTTCGAGATAGAGCCAGCTGTCATAACCATAGCTTGCTGTAAGGAAAAGACCGGTTCTGAGTTGGTCTTCTTTCACCATGTTAGCACTCTTTGTGCCGACAGAAGCATTCAGGTGGAACCAGTTCTCCTGTGTAAGTCCTTGGTTGGTATTGACACTTGAGAAATAATAGTCTTCGCGACGACCTGTCCAACCGGCACTGGCTGTGATATTATGTTTCTGATTAAAAGTCTTGTCATAGGTCAGCATGATATCTCCATAATAAATGCGATAACGGCTGTTTGACAGTCCATAATAGTCACTGTATTGTCCGTTGGTTGAGAAGGTGTGTGAATTTTCGGTGTTATATTTGTTTTCAATCTTCTCAATTGTCATGTCGGTTGCTACGCGTCCGCTAAGTGTTAACCCATCGATAATCTTCCATGTGGGGTTGACAGCACCCATGAAGCGTTCATGGTTGACATATTCATTATTGCTGAACACTTTCCAGAAGTATTCACTGATCAATGATGTTGAACCCATTGGAGAATACAGGAATGTTTCATCGGGAGTCATGGTATTGGGAGATCCACCGTTGATTTGCGCAACATTATTCATGTAACCGAGACTGGTAACAGTGTGATTGCGAATGTAGTCAATGTCGGTATATCCGCCAAACATACCTGAATAGTTGTTGGTCAGACGGCTAATGCGATAAGGACGGTTCTTGATTCGCTGTGGTTGATAACTTACAGAATAGTTCAACTTGATGTCGCGCGTAACGTCATATGCCCCGGCTAAGTTGAAATTATGACGGCTGTTCTCTGAATTATACTGCATGGAGCGCGTCTGATTATAAGTATAAGAGAAGCGCACATTATTGTGTTCAGTGCCGTTTGTGATAGCAATGTTATAATTCTGGTTGATACCTGTGCGGAAGATATCGGCCCACTGATTATGGTTGATGGGGCTATATGGACGTGTGTTGCCATCGAAGTAGGTCACCGATTTACTGCCGTCATAGGCTGGGCCGTATGAATAGATGGTCGCACGTGGGGTCGTAATCGCGTTTCCTGAACGGTCTTTGTAAACTTTGCGGAAGCCTGTTGCAGCCTCTTCGCCGTCACCTAATGCCCAGTTGTCATAGCCGGGACCAAACTTCTTCTGTATATCCGGCATGTAGGCAACTTTGTCAAAACCAATGCTTGCATTGAAGTCAATGTGGGTTCCAGTGCCTCTTGTAGCTGATTTTGTAGTGATCATAATCACACCGTTGGCCGCTTCAGAGCCATAGAGGGCTGATGCTGCCGCGCCTTTCAGAATAGATATGTTCTCAATATCCTCCGGATTGATGTCAACCAAGCCATTGGCTGTGATACGTTGGCTTGTCCAATAGTCACTGTTGTTGGCGTTCCCATTATGGATTGGCACACCATCTAATACCAATAATGGCTGTGTATTGCCGGTGATAGATGACAGACCACGTACTGATACAGAGATTGCGGAGTTGCTTCCTGGTGCAGATTGAATTCTCACACCAGTGGCCTTACCATAGAGTCCGGATGCAATGCTTGCCGAACCTGTACGGTTCAAATCTGCCGAACCAATGGAGCTGACAGCATAGCCCAACTTCTTGGCATCTTTCTTTATACCAAGTGCTGTGACCACTACCTCGTCTATGTTCTGGCTTCCTTCGTCTAAAACCACGTTAATGGTCTTTCTTCCTTTCACATCAATGGCTTTTGTTGAGAAACCAATGTAGCTGAATTCAAGCGTTGCTGTAGCAGAACATTTGATGGAGTAGTTGCCATCAACGTCGGAAACACCTCCGGAAGAGGTGCCAAGGATTTTCACTGTGGCGCCTGCAATAGGTTCGCCTGCCTGATCTTTGATACAGCCTTTCACCATAAAGTTCTGTGCATAGGTGATGACTGTAAACAATAGAAATAAAGCTACCAAAGCCGTTCTCTGAACGCTTTGATAAAGACATCTCGATTGCTTCATCTGAGTAATAGATTTAGATAAAAACATATTGTGCTTAGGTTTAAAGAGTTGTTTCTTGACGAATATTATTGTTTCTTTGTGTGTTGAGCGTGTAATCATTCCAGTTTTCCTTTGGAAGATCCCTTCGCTTACATGTTCAGTTGCAATGCAAAAGGCTCGGTCTTCATGCCTGTCGGCAGGGTAACGATGACCTTCCCATCATGCGTTTTGATCATTTTGAGCCTCTTCTTTGTGCCAAGGAGCATGACACTTTTGGGCGTATGCACTTGCCATGAGAGTGTCTTTGGCAAAGGCTCATGGTCTTGCAGTGCATAGACTGCATAGCGTTGTTGACCATTTTTACTGACTGTGAACCACAGTTTTCCCTCATTGTAATAGGGTGTTGTCACTGTGTTATAAATTGCTTGTCCATACCGTTGCAGCCACTGGCCAATGCTGTCCAAGCGACTGACGGCCTCGGGTTGAATGCGTCCTTCTGCTGTTGGGCCTACACCTAACACGAGATTTCCACCCTTTGCCACCACTTCTACGAGCGTATTGATGACTTTAGTCGATGTTTTCCATGTGGGATGCCTTACCCATCCCCAATCATTCGATAGCGGGATACAGCTTTCCCAAGGGAAGTTGAGCTGCTTTTCAGGTATGGTTCGCTCGGGTGTCTGATAGTTTTCGTATGGCCCATGAATAGTGCGGTCGACGATAATCAGACCAGGTTGAAGTTCTCTTGCACGCGAGGCAATGCGTGGCATGTCTATATCTTGCTGGTTTTTCTTGCATACCCATCCGCCATCAAGCCACAGAATGTCTATCTTGCCATAGTTGCTCAGCAGTTCTTCTGTTTGTGCATGGACAAATTTCTTAAACGCATTCCATCGCCAGGGCCATTGCTTGATGTCGTAGTTGACATTGCGTCCGTGCTTGATTGGATAGACATCCCACCAATAGTCCTGTGAGTGCCAGTCGGGTTTTGAATAGTATTCGCCAATCATGAAGCCTTTGTTGCGGAATGCTTGAAGCACATGGCGCAGTATATCGCGTTTAGGATTGTCACGAAATGCGTGTTGGGCAATGGTGAAATCGGTTTGTTTAGAGTCATACATGCAGAAACCATCATGATGCTTCGTGGTGAACAGCATGTATTTCATACCTGCATTCTTAAACGTTGAGGCCCATTGTTCAGGCTCAAATCGTGTGGGATTGAACTGCTTGCACAGCCCCCAATACCATTCTTTGTATTGTTGATAGGTCTTTGTTGTGTCACGCGAAATCCAATTTTCATCGCAGATAGACCATGATTCCACTATTCCCGGTACGGCATAAAGTCCCCAATGAATGAGCACACCAAACTTCAAGTCTTGCCATTGCTTGAGCTTTCTCACCACAAGTGGGTCGGTAGGCCATTCATAGCTTTGCGAGCGCTTGTACACATCGCCTTGTGCAGCGACTGTGATTGAGGTGATGAGGGCCATAATGCCCAATATTATTTTCTTGATGTTCATAATTGCTGACTATCCGATAAGGGTATATTACCTGTTTATTCTGTATTTATGGTACTTTTGAGCAGGATATTGTTCGAAGCACTTCCTATGCAGACATCTATCGGACGAGGTTCAATGGTGGGGTTCATATCTGCTCCGATAAACGTCAGATCTTCTGGGAGAAGGTCGAATGCCACCTGTTTAGTTTCCCCCTTTGGTATGAAGATGCGTGCGAAGTGTTTCAATTGCAGTATCGGCTGAACTACGGATGCCACCTGATCGTGCATGTAGAGCTGTGCCACTTCCTCACCATCTCTGTCGCCCGTATTGGTGACATCAAAGGTGACATGAAACCGATTGGCACCGCGTTTCTCTATTCTCAGGTTGTCATAATGGAATGTTGTGTAGCTTAGTCCGAAGCCAAAAGCATATAATGGCACTGCCTTCATCTCTACATAGTCGTGGGGAGCGGGCATGCGCTTATTGTAATAGCAGGGCAACTGGCCTACATGTGCAGGCACGGAGATAGGCAGACGGCCCGCAGGGTTGATGTCACCAAAGAGTACATCGGCGATAGCTTGCCCGCCTTCCTGCCCTGGATAATAGGCCGTGAGCAGTGCATCGGCATGTTGAGCAGCCCAATTCTTCTGCAGCGGACGCCCTTCAATATAGACTATCACAAGTGGTTTGCCTGTTTGTTTCAAGGCAGCTAACAGTTCATTCTGCCGTCCCAATAACGACAATGTGGCGCGGTCATAGCCTTCTCCCGACTCCATGTCGCTCACTTGTTGGGCGTTCACTTCGGCTGCTCCTGTTGCTTGATAATTCGTTTTGAAATCTCTGGCACTCGAACCACCTACGACTGCTATCACAACATCGGCCCACCGTGCTGCGGCAACGGCTTCGGGAATAGTGCTGTTGGCAGTATCTCGGATGGCACATCCCTGCACATATTTAATCTGTTGCATAGAGATTTTAGACTGAATGCCCCTTAATACGGTCTTCACATTGCCCTCTTTTTGCGGTGCGGTGTAGTCCCCCAGCATGTTATAAGCATTGTCCGCGTTAGGGCCCACTAAGGCAATCTTGATGTTTCTCTTGAGAGGTAGGGTGTTGTTTTGGTTTTTCAACAGCGTAATGAGTTGCTGTGCAGCTTTCAATGCCACATCCTTGTCGACCGTGTTGTTGATATCTTGTGTTGCACGTACATTGACGAAAGGATGTTCGAAAAGTCCCATCTCAAACTTCATACGCAGTATTCGGGCACAGGCAGAGTCGATAACACATTCTTTTACCCACCCTTTCTCCACGGCTTCGGCCAACCGTTGATAGGCACGTCCGCCCAAGTCAACGTCTACTCCGGCTTTCAGTGCCATTGCACCTGCCTCGGTCAGTGTGTGCGCCACATGGTGCGTATGCCATAATCCGTCAATACTGTAGAGGTCTGAAATAACAAATCCGGTGAAATTCCAACGTTTGCGCAGAACGTCATTATAGAGCCATTCATTGGCTGTTGAGGGCATGCCATCCATCGAATTATAGGAAGTCATGACGGAAGTTGCCCCTGCTTCAATCGCTTTCTGAAATGGAAGGAAGAAGTTTTGGCATATATCTCGCAGTCCACCAATCGTCTGACAGCCGTTCTGTCCGCCTTCTGTCGTACCATAACCCACGAAGTGTTTCAATGTCGGGATCGTGGCATAAGGTTGTGAATGCTTTCCTCCTCCAAGACCTTTCACCATTGCTGCCCCCATGCAGGCTGTCAGAACAGGGTCTTCCCCCATGCTCTCTTCCACGCGCGACCAACGCGGATCTCTTGTCAAATCGAGTACAGGGCCGAAACTGATGTGTGCTCCTTGCAACCTGATTTGGCGTGCTATACATTGCCCTGTCGCTTCGGCAAGGTCTGTATTCCATGTGGCAGCGAGCCCTAATCCTGTAGGGAAAACCGTTGTCCCGATAGCCATGTGCCCATGAGGAGCTTCTTCTGCAAAGAACAGAGGAATGCCTAAGCGCGTGTGTTCGATAGCATATTTCTGCAAAGTGTTGGCTGCTTGTGCTGCCAGATAGGGGGTAAGACCGTTGGACAGACTCTTTTTTGTCCAGGGATCAGCGCGGAACGTAGCCCAAAGCATGCCGATGTTGCCTTCTGCAATGTCTTTCTTGAAGGTGTCAGAAGGATATACTTTGTTTTGCTGTAGCGTGTAGTAGTCCCATGCCAACAAGCATCTCAGCTGACCGATCTTCTCTTCAAGCGTCATGCGATTGAGGAGATCGGCCACACGTTCAGCGGTAGGTAACTTCGCATTTCGATAAGGATAGTCACCTTTTGCTTGGAGAGTCGGGCATAGACTGCAAGCAGAGAGCAGCAAAACTAAGGTCAGCAGTCGCTTTTTTATCGCGATGTTCATCGGCACTTTGATTTGTTCTTGAGATTTCCTTATGCAGATAACAAACTTTAAGAAGACCGTCTGCAGCGGCTCGACACATAGCCGTTGATGCCTTTTTGACAAGGCATTTCATCATATGGCAATGGGCATGACATTAAAAAAGATAATGGCATAGATAGATTATCGCTTTGTTCCATAGCTCATTTTATTGGCATTTAATAAGGTTCATGTCGTGTGCAGCGTTCGCTTCAAGATGCTTTCTATGTAGGTAGCTCTGTAGTATTCTTTTGCATGGTATTATGAACACTGCTTGTTCTGCACACAAGTATTTCGGCGATAAAGATAACAATAAGCAATGATAAAAGCAAGGAAATTTTAAAATATTTTTGAAAAAGCAACATTTTCACAGGCAATTCGTCTGATTGGATGCTTATTCTTAGGTGGAAATATAGCTTAATACATTTCTTTATTATATTATAAAAACGAAATGAATAAAGCGATATGAAAAGGTATGTATTCCATTTTGAACGCTTAACTGATATGCAGGTTTCTGCGCAATTGCCCTGTGATGTTGTGGCTCTCTTGTAAAGTTCCTTGTCAGTTTTTAACATTTTCAGGGACGACCAAATAGAAATGAAAAGACAATTTCGGTGCTGTTTTGAGGTGATTTCAGTGCTTGGATTTCCTCATTTCAGTCCTCTTGCCTTGCAATCTCAGTCACTTTACCTTGCTGTTTCATTCATTTTATGGTGTGTTTCAATGCAGATTGTGCGGTGATTTGACGCAGATTGCAGCGATTTTCAGCATGATTTTATGTTGTGTTTTCTGTGGAGTTTTGTAACGTTTTGACAGTCAGTGCTTTGTAACTCATTAAGAATCGGCGATGGTTTAGCATGAGGATGCCTTGCTTTTCAAATATTCAAAGTTTACGACTGAATTTGTAAACAACTTTGAGAATTTGCAATTTATACATTCATATACGTATTTATGCAGAACCGTTGCATGGGTATAGTGAGCGTAAGCATAAGAAAGCAGGGGGTGCTTTCATGGTGCTTTTTACTTTATCCACAAGAAAAAGCGCTGCATCTATGAGAGATGCAGCGCTTCATCTGTTTATTCTTGTGGCTTATCTTGCCGTAGTATAGCGGTGTAACACTGAGCGCACACTTCCCTTTCCGGCATAGAGCTCTTTGACAAAGGCTTCAATCTGTTCGCCAAGACCAGCCTCATAGAGGTCTAAACCGAATATATCCTTGCGACTGTAGAGCTTTTTCAGACAGCTGAAGTCTTGCTTTTTGTCGCCGATTTCAAGTGGGGCAACGATGCTTTGCAGTTCATCGAGCAGTGGATCGGGCGACGGAGTGAAAGGCTTTCCCACGTCGTCAATGCCTTTCAGATAGCGGGCATAGCCGGCCAAAGTCAAGGGGATGAGGATGAGATTATGCTTGTCTAAACCGCGCGCAATATACTTCTTGATGGTTTCCCCAAAGCGGATAGACAGCTTCTGTGACGTGTCAGAGGCGATGCGTTGTGGCGTGTCGGGCATGAACGGATTGGGTAAGCGCTTGTTGATGAAGGCACCAATGAACTCATAAGGATTGAGAACACCTGGGTCAACCACAACGGGCATGGCCTCGATATACCCTATTTTCTGCACCAAGGCACGGATGTCGGCGTCTGCAATCTCTGCAGAAATGAGGTCATAGCCAAGCAGACAGCCGAAAATAGCCATGGCGGTATGCAATGGGTTCAGGCAAGTGGTGACCTTCATCGTTTCTACTTTATCCACGGTTTCGCGCGTTGTGTAGAGCACTCCGCCTAAATCGAGAGGCGGACGTCCGTTGGTATAGTGGTCTTCAACAACTAAATACTGCGTTTCTTCGGCATTCACGAAAGGCGCGGTAAAGGTGTGTCGGGTGGTTTCGATATAGTCGTTGTCTTCAAATCCGTCAGCAGCTAAGAGTGCTTTCACCTTTTCATGGGGGCGCGGAGTAATCTTGTCAATCATCGACCAAGGGAAAGTGATCTTGCTTTCGTCTTTCAGATAGTCCACGAACTCCTGCGGAACAAGTCCGTCTTTGGCCCAACGCTCAGCATAGGCAAATACTCCTGCCTGCACTTTACTGCCATTATGCGAGCAGTTGTCCATGCTCTGAACGGTCAACGGGAGCCTTCCTGCCTTGTAACGCTCATAGAGTAATGCCGTCACCTTACCCAAGGCAAAGACCGGAGTCATGCCACGTGCTAAATCATCTTCATTATAACTGTATCCTTTCTCAGTGATCGTGAATGATATCATCTGTAAGGAAGGCTTGCAGAAGATGTCAGTCAATCGCTTCCAATCGGCAAACTGAGGGTCGGCTTTGAGGGCTTCGGTCACGCTGGCAATGACTTTCTTCTCGATCGTTCCCGATGACTGAAGACTTACGAGCAGCGAAAGATTGCCATAAGGCGTATAGGCTTTGTCGATGACCTCATAGTCGAAAGTCTCTGCAACAATGACACCGCGGTCATATTTTCCCGTGTTCAGCGCATCATTCAAGATAGCCGCGGGGAAAGCACGAAAGATGTTTCCGCCCCCAAAGTGTACCCATGTGGGGTTTTCAAAGGTATTCTTACGCACGGCTCTGATGTCAAACTGTGGCAGCTCATACCCCTTGTTTCTCCATTCTTCGGCATTATAGCTGTCGCTTAATAGTTCTGTCAGTTTCATGATATATATGTTTTAGTTTGATTAGTCATAAAATCCCGGCTGCTGATATCTGATGCCTTGTTCGTTGTCGACAGTCGCCAGAATGCCCTGTACCTGTCCCATTGCAAACATACGGCCTAAGAAACTGTAGCCCGCATTATAGCCTTTGGTCTCATCTCCCAGCATAGTCATGCCGTGATCTACGCGCATCGGCAGTCTCGCTACATTGGGATTGTCCTTCCTGCACTGCTCTTCTTTCTCAAAGATACGGCAGAGTTCGATGATATCGGCCCTTCCTCCGAGGTGGCTTGCCTCTGTGAAATCGCCATTAGGAAACACATGACAGCTGCGCAGATGCACGAACCAAGTGCGGTTGGCATACTTCTCGGCCATCTTTGTCAGGTCGTTCTGCGCACCGGCTGATAAGCTTCCGGCACAGAAGGTCAGTCCGTTGTGCTTGTCGGGCACGGCATTCAGGAACCACCGGACGTCTTCGTCACAGGTTACAATGCGTGGAAGTCCGAGGATTTGGAATGGTGGATCGTCGGGATGTACACACATATACATGTCGCATTCGTTGCAAACCGGCATGATGGCACTTAGGAAATACCGCATGTTTTCACGCAGTTGAGCCTTGTCAATGCCTTTATAGAGCGCAAGAAGTTCGCGGAACAGCTCCACAGGATGCTCGTCTCCTTCCTTGAAGTTGCCGCTAACGAAGCCCTGAGTCTTGATAACGATGTTCTCAACAAGGGCATGATCTTTCTCCGGAGTCATGGTTTTGGCTAATGCATCAACCTCTTTCAGAATGTCACGGCCATTGGGTTGCCCGTCAGGACCGAGGGTTTTGAAGGTTGCCCAGCTTTCTCTTGCTCCCTCACGCTTGAGGATATATATGTCGAAATAGGCGAACTCGGGAATGCTGAAGTATAAGTTGCTGCTGCCATTTGGGTTGGCATGGAGCAAATCGGTACGTGCCCAATCGAGCACAGGCATGAAGTTATAACAGACCGTATGTATGCCTTCAGCGGCTAAGTTGCGCAGACTTATCTTGTAAGTCTCTATCTGTTGGTCGCGATCTGGCCCACCATACTTGATCGTTTCAGTCACAGGCAGCGATTCCACCACGCTCCAACGCATGCCATAGCTTTCGATATACGTTTTGAGGTCGTGGATTTTCTCGCGTGTCCACACTTCACCTAACGGCACATCATGCAGTGCAGTGACGATACCTTCTACTCCGATTTCCTTCAACATGGCCAGCGTAATCTTATCATTCTTGCCAAACCATCTCCATGTTCTTTCCATTTTATTTTAGATTTTAATCGATTGTTTCTTCTCTTTTGTTTTTCTTCATGGGCCGATTATCTTGAAGATGCACCTCTCTTTGCGCAAACTTAGCATGTTTTCGGTCTGTTTCGGTAGATTATGGCAAAGTTAATGAATTGCTGTGTAAACTGCAAATTAACGGGTAAGAAAAAGCAAAAAGTTCAACTTGTTGCCTGAAAAAGGAAAGCGAAGACGCTGCGATGCGGGGCGGATTGGAATTTTGTTTGGCTGCGTGAACTGTTGGAATAAAATGCTTATACATCCTTTGTAAGTAATAAACCAAGAGAAAACACGTTGTAGAAGATATGAAGTGGACTGACCGTTTGCACAACATACGCCTTCTTTTCATCATGGTTGCCGTGCTGATAGCCTTTGCTTCCGTGGTGGTTTCTCATCTTCTCATCAGCGATTTGGCCAAGGAAGAGGCCACGCGAATGGAGGTATGGGCCGAAGCAATGCGTTCTTTGAACGCTGCAGATGAGCATACCGATCTTGCACTTGTATTGAAAGTAATCAATGAAAACCACACTATTCCGGTGATTGTCATTAACCGACAGGGGCATGTTCAGACCTATCGCAATGTAAAACTGCAGGGAAAGAACCAGGCAGACAGTATAAAAGACGCCGTTGCTCAAGCTCAACGCATGCGCACTGACGGTCATGTTATCCGCATTATGCTTGACAATCGCAACGATTATATTGATGTATGCTATGCCGAGTCGTTGCTTCTGCGCCGCTTGTCCTGGTATCCTTATGTCCAGTTGGGCGTCATTTTGCTCTTTGCCGGCCTTGCTGTTTTCGCACTTCTGACCTTGAAACGTGCCGAACAAAACCACGTTTGGGTAGGTTTGAGCAAGGAAACGGCTCATCAACTCGGCACTCCTATTTCCAGTCTTATGGCCTGGATGGAGATGATGAAAGAGGCTTATCCCGATGATAAACTGCTTTCTGAGATGGACAACGACGTGAAACGGCTTCAGCTTATCGCTGACCGCTTCTCGAAAATCGGCTCTCAACCCACGCCCGAACAGGCCGACTTGATAGCTGTGTTGCAGCGAGTTGTGGCCTACATGGACAGTCGAACGTCGCGCACGGTGGTCATCATGCTGCATGCTTCGGCTGAAAAAGTGATGCTGAACCTCAATGTTTCGCTCTTCGAATGGGTCATTGAGAACCTCTGCAAGAATGCTGTTGATGCCTTGGAAGGTCGAAGCGGTCGCATAGATATCTATGTTATGCAAAAGGAACAGACGGTCGTGATTGACCTTGTTGACACGGGAAAAGGTATCCGACAGAAAGACATGAAGAACGTGTTTCGTCCCGGTTTTACGACCAAGCAGCGCGGGTGGGGCCTTGGTTTGTCGCTGGCACGACGCATTGTTGAGGAATATCATCATGGAAAGATATTCGTCAAGCAATCTGAAGTGGGGCAAGGCACAACGTTTCGCATCATACTTCCTGTGTCGTGAAAAGGCTTGCCGACGGTTTTCCTCCCTTTAGAACACCTCTTCTTCAGCTGTTTCCAGTTTGAAAAACGGTATTGAAAATAGTAAAAAATGAATACAGTCTCTGTCTCTTGAGAGGCTTCTTGAAATCTGGGTAAGCTCATATAGAAGTGCATTTTCCTATGAAATCCATTGCATTTTGCTTCATGTCAGTTTGCATTCTCTGTCATGTTATCTTGTATTTTGATGCAAATCACGCAGTATTTTGACGCAAATAAGGATGCAATATGACGCAGATTGCATCCTTATTTGGTGCGTGTCAACAAAAAAGGGAAGGCATGCTTGCTTCCTTCCCTACGGCAAAGATAATGATTTTTTGCAGCGATTCCAAATTTGGTTTGAATTTAGTTTACAAATCATTCAGCTTGCTTGAAGGAGTGGAAAGAAAGAAATTATGGTAGAGGAAGAGTAAACTTTGGGGAGGAAATCCATAGATTGTCATAGCGAAATGGCAGAACCTCAAACTGATATTAAGGAATGTTTGGCTGTAATTAGATAGAAATATGTATGGTGTTTAGCAAACTTATGTTTATCTTTGCAAAGCATGTATGAAGCAAAAACTTTGCTGTTGTTGCGGAAAATGGGTCAGTCTTCAGGCAAGTTGCAAATGAAAATAATCTAATAAGAAAATGGAATGACTTTTTTCTGGCTGTAGATTGCATGTTAAGATATGTTGACTTTAAGGGTTGGTAGACTGGCCTCTTTTTATTGTTAATAACAAATACGATGATGAAAAATATACAGATGATAGAAGAACCAAGGGGAACTTTCAGCAGTGAACTTGGGGTTGACGTGGCCGAATGGCAGGAAATTCTTTCAGATAGGCAAGTAACGACCGATAATTATCGCCGTGCTTTGATGGCGTTTTACAATGAACCGGGACACAAGTCCACATGCAGTGCGCTGAGTCTAAAATATTTTGGCAATGCAAAAGACGCGCAACGGTATAATGCTTGGATAACAAAATTCGGTATGGCTGTGGTCAAGAGACTTGGTCGTTTCCATGTAATTGACACAAAAGGTGAGGAATGTTTCTGGAATGTTGCTGTCAATCCAGGGAAAGATTTGGGGCAGGGAAAATTTGAATGGACGTTGAGAAGCGAACTTGTTCAGGCTATAGAGAAACTCGGTTGGCATCAGAAGTTCAGCTGGATACCTTTTTATATGGAGATGGCCGACAAGCTTTTGACCTTTAAGAACAATAGAAAGGCATTGGTGGATATCGTGTATTCGCTTGACAGTCAATATGTGAAGTATATCCATACCGATGATGGTGGGCGCTATCCTGATATCGATCCGTTTACCTTCTTTGGCATATTCAATCGTGGAAACAGCTATGAAAAACGAATAAAGATAGCGACTTTCTTCAAAAATCGATTGGGAATACAGGCTGAAGTGCCTGAAAATCTCGAGGGTATTCCTACAGTTTTCTCTGTAATGTCATGCTTTTGTTGGAGTGCGTATATTGCTACCGATATTCAACCTCTATGGGATTTGTTTGAAGCTGTACTTAAAAAGGAACAAGGAAAGATTGAAATCCTGTTTGATAAGGTTTGTAAACAGAAGGGCATTAAATGGAATATTACGATGGGATTATTCTGGATTAGGCCCTATGAATACATAGCCCTTGACTCATGTAATCAGTCATATTTGAATGCTATTGGTATGCCTGTGTTTCCAGAAAGGCAGTTGAATGCTGCGCATTATTTCACTTTCTTAAATGAATTGAAACAGCAGTTGGGGTCAGAAAAGCTGAAAGAAAACACGATACCTGATATTTCTTATAATGCTTGGCAGCGTAATATTGGCGATACAAAAAGTTCCCAACCCTACAATATTGAAGAACAATTACAATCAAAAGATATGAAAACTTCAAAATATAAAGAATATATTGATTTGTTGAAAGAAGCACATAACCTTGTGCTTACAGGTGCTCCAGGTACAGGAAAAACTTACATGGCGAGGAAGATAGCGGAAGAAATGGGGGCAGAAACAGAGTTTGTTCAGTTTCATCCGTCGTATGATTATACGGATTTTGTAGAGGGATTGCGCCCAATTGATAACGGAGAAGGTCAAATAGTCTTTGAAAGAAAGGATGGAGTCTTTAAGGAATTCTGTAGTAGAGCAGTGCAAAATTTGATAGATACTTCAAAGAGTGTTGAAGAGCTTAGCGATGAAAAGTATTGGAAGATGTTATTAGAAGAATTTGTAAATGATGCTATTGATAATACCACGACATTCAAAATGGTGAATGGTTCCGAATTTATTATTACAGGAATGACAGAAAGTTATGTCTCGATTCTTAATGAACAGAATGCAATAGTGTCACAGATTAATATTAAAATTCGAGAAATATTAGTTTTACTTGTCAATGAAGTTACCCTTGAACTTGTGAGGGATATAAGGGAGTATTTTCGCAGAAAGGTTACAAGACAAGAAGACTCTTATACGTTTGTTATAGTGAATCAGATGAGGGAGATGTATAAGACGAGTCGCTCAATTGAGGTAAGTCAGGCTTTGATTCACAACAATCAGAAGAAAGATTACGTATTTATTATTGATGAAATCAATCGTGGTGAGGCTTCAAAAATATTCGGAGAACTGTTTTATGCGATAGATCCAGGCTACCGAGGAGACGATAAAAATCCTGTTCAAACGCAATATCAGAACCTTGTTACAGACTCTGATGATTTTTCAAACGGTTTTTATGTTCCAAAGAATGTCTATATTTTGGCAACGATGAACGATATTGATAGGTCTGTTGAGAGTATGGATTTTGCAATGCGAAGAAGGTTTACTTGGAAAGAAATTTCACCTAAGGACACAGAGGATATGCTTGATGAACTTGGACAACCTTTGGCTGATGAGGCAAGGAAAACGATGCATCGGCTGAATAAGGTTATAGAAGATACCAATGGATTGGGTGCTGCTTATATGATTGGTCCTGCATATTTCAGGAAGTTGAAAGATAACGGTGGAAGCTTTGAAAAACTTTGGAAGATGAATTTAGAACCGTTGCTCAGAGAATATTTGCGTGGTTTTCGTAAGATAAACGAGACGATAAAGAGGTTTGAGAAAGCTTTCTTTGAGGAAGAGGGAGCAGAAGGAAACATGCAGGAGAGTATTGACAGATGACTGTAGAATTAACTGATAACACGATAAAGAGCGAAACCAATTGCTTTCAAAGAAATGAGATTGCTTCACTATTTCCTTTTGCTGACAAAACTATTGCTGACTTGTGTCGTGAGCATGAGGGACTGCTTGTGTTTCCAGAAAGTATGAATGAAAGCAAAGATAAAATAGAAGATGAAACGTTTCTCTCTATTCAGAATACAAGTAACCCTGATGAAGTGCGGCTGGTTACAGGCAATATTATGGGTTTTGTAGGGGTAGGAGGTTTGACGGTTAAAATCAAATCGCGGTTTGAAACTGGCGGGAAAGACTATTTTCTTCATTATATGTTGCAAAAGGTGTTGTCGCTGAATATATTCAATCTTGATGTGAATAGCGATGAAGAGGAAGTCTTTAATTTGATGATGCTCATGTTTCCTCATCTTTTGAAATCAGCTTTGCAACAGGGGATTTTTCGTGAATATAGAAGTCTTAGGCATAACGACTCGAATGTGCGCGGAGTTGTAGATGTAGGCCGACATCTGCGTACTAATATTCCTTTTGCAGGTAGAATAGCTTATTCTACACGTGATTATAGTTGTGATAATGATGTTACTCAATTAATAAGACATACCATTGAGTTCATGCGAACAAGTCGCTTTGGGCGCATAGTCTTGAAATGTAATCGTGAAATTATAGCCTATGTAAAGGCTATAGAGGAGCATACTGCTTTATATAATAAAGGTGAACGGCCGGCTGTTATTCATCGGAATCTGCGGTTGAAAACTCATCCTTATTACACGGAGTACCGTCCTTTGCAATTGCTTTGCTTGCAGATATTACGCATGGAAGAAGTGAAATATGGAGAAGATGATAACGAAATACATGGTCTTCTCTTTGATGGTGCCTGGTTATGGGAGGAATATGTCAATACGCTTCTTGAAGAGTTTGATTTCATTCATGCGGAGAATAGGTTGCATGAAAAAGGAATTTGGCTCTTTGAAGATATTAATGAAAAAGGTAAGATGCATAAAAGTGGTTGGCGTTATCCCGATTTTTATAAAGATAATATCGTGCTGGATGCTAAATATAAGCGGTTGGAAAACTATGAGAAAGTAGCTGAAGTAAACCGTGACGATATTCATCAAGTTATCACTTATATGAATGCTCTGCGCGCAACGAAAGGTGGTTTTGTGGCTCCTTTGACCTCAAAACCTGAAAAAAGTCCTGTGTCTCGTCTGCGAGATAGCCTTTCTACGTTGGGTATCTATGGTGTTGAAATCAGTAAAGAGGTTTCTTCTTATGCTGCTTTTGTGGCGAAGATGCAAGAAAATGAGCAGGATTTTATCACTTCGATAAACGAACTGGAGATTGGAATTTAAGTACTTTGGTATTCATGTAGAACGAAGATGCCAAAGAAAAAGTCTTCATTATGTTTTGGAGTTTCAAAGAGGAAATTGTATCTTTGTCATGGAGTAAACTTTAAATAGAAGAATTAATATGGGCATAACTGTATTCAATCATGCACAGTTGGAGATGCTGAAGATGATGTCAAGAGTGACAGATGAACGAATACTTGACGATTTAAGGCAAGCGGTTTCAGACTTCTTTGCCCGCAAAGCACAAGAGGAAATAGACCGCTTGTGGGATAGTGGTGAACTGAATGAAGAGAAAGTTGAGCGCTTCAAGACGTTGCATGAACGTACACCTTATAAATAAAGCTGTACATTGTAAATGAGACCAGACAGAATAGTGCTGGATACCAATTGTCTGATTATGGCGATTTCTGCAAGAAATAAATACCATCAAGTATGGCAATCTTTCCTTGCAGGGAGGTTTGTGTTGTGTGTTACCAATGAGATATTAGAGGAATATGAAGAGGTGTTGGCACGTAATATCAATCCACATTTAGCTCAAAATGTTGTTTCTGCTATATTGAATAGGGCTAATGTCTGTATGGTAAATGTGTATTATAAGTTTGCTCTTATCTCGCAGGACATGGATGATAATAAGTTTGTAGATTGTGCTATTGCTGCCAGTGCGCGTTATATTGTAACCCAAGACCGCCACTTTGATATCTTGAAAGAAATTGATTTCCCAAAGATAAATATTGTAGATATTGATACATTTGTCAGTTATTTGAATGGCTGACGAGTTTATTGGCTGCAGAAACACGTAGTAGAAATAATATTTTTTTAACGCTTTCATTGGTTAATTTCAGAAAATATTTGTAACTTTGCAGCCCGTATGGGAAGTTCAGAAGTCTATAAAATCGACCTGAAAGCGTTGGAACAAGGGCAGAATGTCCTTGAGTTCGACTTTGATGATGCATTTTTTCAGTCGCTTGAGACTGCTGAAGTGCAACATGGTCGGCTGCACACGACGGTAACAGTGAACCGCACTGATGATTATTTTGACTTGGACTTTCATACTGTTGGCAGCGTCGTTGTGCCCTGTGATCTTTGTCTTGACGACATGGATCAGCCTATAGAGGCAGATTGCCGAATGGCTGCTAAGTTCGGAGAAAGCTACTCAGAGGAAGACGATCTTGTGACGGTGGCCGAGGAAGAAGGAATACTCGATATCGCATGGTTTGTCTATGAATCCATTGAACTCAATATCCCCATCAAGCATGTGCATGCACCTGGAAAATGCAACCCTGCTATGATAAGTATGCTCGAAGCGCATTCTGCTACCCGAAGTAGTGGGGATGAAGATGAGAATGCAGTGGATCCACGTTGGGAAGCACTATCCGATTTGAGATTAGAAGAATAGAAAAGTTAAAGATTAAAAGTTAAAAGATTATGGCACATCCTAAAAGAAGACAGTCAAAGACTCGTACACTCAAGAGAAGAACGCATGATAAGGCAGTAGCTCCTACGTTGGCAGTATGTCCAAACTGTAGCGCTTATTATGTTTACCACACTGTATGTCCTACTTGTGGTTACTACAGAGGCAAGGTTGCTGTTGTTAAGGAAGTAGCTGAATAATGGGAAATATCAACGCTATCATCACTGGTGTTGCCGGCTATGTGCCTGACTATGTCCTCAATAATGAGGAACTTTCACGCATTGTTGACACCAATGATGAGTGGATAGTCACACGAACGGGCATTAAGGAACGCCGTATTCTGACTGAAGAAGGACTCGGAACTTCCTATATGGCGCGCAAGGCTGCAAAGCTCTTGATAAAGAAAACCGGTGTTGATCCCGATAGCATTGATGCACTTCTCGTAGCAACTACCACCCCAGATTACATACATCCTTCGACGGCATCTATCGTCTTGGGTAAGCTTGGACTGAAGAATGCGTTTGCATTCGACTTCTCTGCTGCCTGCTGTGGTTTCATGTATGCACTTGATGTGGCTTGTAATATGATCCAGAGCGGTCGCCATAAGCGTATCATCGTTATTGGAGCAGACAAGATGTCATCAATAACCGATTATCAGGATCGCGCTACTTGTCCGCTGTTTGGTGATGGTGCAGGTGCTGTTATGGTGGAAGCGACAGAGGAAGAGAACATCGGACTCATTGATTCTTACCATCGTACAGACGGCAAAGGACTGCCTTTCCTGCATGTGAAAGCAGGCGGGTCGGTTTGTCCTTCATCGCATTATTCAGTTGATCATCGTATGCACTATACCTATCAGGAGGGGCGTTTCGTATTCCGTTATGCCGTTACTGCCATGGGTGATGATTGTGAAGAGATACTCAAACGCAATCATCTTACGATGGATGATGTGGACTATGTCGTTACACATCAGGCTAATCTGCGTATTATAGAAGCTGTAGCCAAGCGTATTGGTGCACCGATGGAGAAGGTATTGGTAAACATTCAGCGCTATGGAAACACGAGTGCTGCTTGCATGCCATTGGTTCTTTGGGACTTTGAAAAAGACCTCAAGAAAGGTGATAACATTATATTGACAGCGTTTGGAGCAGGTTTTGTCAACGGTGCTTCTTATTTGAAGTGGGCCTATGACGGTGCTTCTGCTGCAATGGTGAAGTAGTCTTGACAGACCATATATACAGAGAAACGCATCTTTCTTATTTGTATAATAAGATGATGCGTTTTTCTGTTTGAAACAATCAATAACAGAATGACATTATGCATAAGGCAGGTTTC
>ERZ772960.800-NODE-800-length-26543-cov-8.724026_pt1 | contig 26543 bp, 28 predicted proteins | sample MGYA00580678_ERZ772960 | MGnify/ENA primary metagenome ERZ772960 (study PRJEB29015, sample SAMEA2737930) | human oral metagenome | biome: human oral; feature: human-associated habitat; material: dental | place: China | collected 2059 ... | reverse complement strand
TGATAGGGTAAAAAATCTACACCAATCTGACAGACTTCATTTTATCAGCGATTCCTATACTCTATTTTCGCTATTCTCTGATTTTATAGAATAGAAGCCCTCTCTCATTCATCTTCCCCGTCTGAAAATACATCTTCCTCGAGACGCATGAGCAGGAAGCAGTAATCGGAAATGCGGTTCAGGTAAATCATCGCCTGCGCCGGTACTTCCTCCTCCTTCACGAGCCGGTACGCCGCGCGCTCGGCGCGCCTTGCGACGGTGCGCGCGAGGTCGAGCATCGCGCCCGCCTTCGTGTCGCCGGGCACGATGAAGGAATGCTGCTCCGGAAGTTCCTCCTCGACGTCCACAATCGCCTTCTCGATTTTCGCGACGTGTGCCGCCGTAATCAGCGGCTCTTTTCCAAGGCTCGCGAAGTCCGCCATCAAGAGGGAGATGCTCGTTTGCATGGCATGGACGCGCCTTCTGACCTCGTCCTTTTCTGCAAAAGCGCGCGCAAGCGCCAAGGCGGAATCGAGCTCGTCAATCGTCCCATACGTTTCAACGCGCAGGCTGTCCTTGTCGACGCGCTGCCCCGTGTAAAGGCTCGTCTGCCCTTTGTCCCCCGTCTTCGTCGTGATCGACATAAAAAGCACCTCCTCATTTACCTTCATTTACATTTGGCACGGATACATTTGGCACGGATATGATCCGATATTATCCGACCGTATAATCGGCGTCAAAAATCTCCGTCTGATTGAAGAAAATTGGGATCTCGCGCGCCGCGCTTTCCGGGCTGTCTGATGCATGGACGGCATTGCGGCTGCCCGATTCGGCGAACAGCTTGCGGATCGTGCCTTCCTCCGCCTCAGCGGGATTCGTCTTGCCGTTCAGCTTCCGAACGCGCGCAATCGCATTCTCGCCCTCGAGCACCATGGCAACGATGGGGCCGGATGTCATAAAGCCCGATAGGTCGCCGTAATACGGGCGCTCGATATGCTCCATGTAGTGAATGGATGCGAGGCGGGAATCCATCTTGAGCATCTTCATCGCGACGATCCGAAAGCCTTCCTTCTCGTAGCGGTCGATGATTGCGCCGGCATGATGCTTGCTGAATGCGTCCGGCTTAATGAGTACGAGTGTCTTTTCCATCTGACTCTCTCCTTATAATAATTCTGCTTGATACGATTGTGCGACTTTATGGTAGTTCTCCGCCGACGCCTTGAGCGCCTCAATCTCGTCGTCACGCAGGGCGCGGACAATCTGTGCGGGGTTGCCGTAGACGAGCGAGTTCGCGGGGATCTTCTTGTGCTGCGTGATCATCGTGCCTGCCCCAATGATGACATTCTCGCCGATCTCCGTATAGCCCAAAAGGATGGAGCCCATGCCGACGAGACAGTTATTGCCGATACGGCTGCAGTGCAGGATGGCATTGTGCCCGATGATGACGTCGTCGCCTATGATGGTCGGCTTGTCGCACATGACGTGGATCGTCGCATTGTCCTGCACGTTCGTTCGCTTGCCGATCTTCACGGGCTGGAAGTCCCCACGGACGACCGCGCCGAACCAGACGCTCGCGCCATCGCCGAGCGTCACATCGCCGACGACGGACGCATTCGGCGCAATGAATACATCTTTGCTGATCGTCGGCTTAGATGATTTGTATGGAAAGATTGCCATATTCTTTTCCCTCCTTCGTTACGCGGTTTTACTAAGGAAGCACTGATTCATTCAGCCGCCCATCTTCACACATCTGCACTGTCCTCTCGTCGTCGACAAATCCGCGGCGTAGCACCACTACGCCTGTGGTTTGTCTCCTAGATAGATACAGCGCATCTGTGTGAATCTGAGCAACTTCATTTAATCAGCACTTCCCTAATTCTCTCATTGTTATACTATTCCATGAAAAGCGAAAACTTCCTGCTATTTGATGGGGAAATGTTTTTCGCCGCGCGATACTGGCGAAGTGCGGCGACCTGCTGCGCAAAGAGCCAGTCGCCGATCTCCTTGCCGCGCAAACTTTTAGGCGCTTCGTTCCCACGTACCGATTGCATGACGGAAAGGTATTCGCGCCCCCTTTCGAGATAGTCCGGGAGCTCCTTATGGTCCGCGCGGATGACGGCGCAGAACGATTCCATCGAAAGCGCGGACTTGTCGACTGCGAGCAGGAGCGCCGCAATTTTCCCCAACTTCGAGAGGCGCGGCGCGCGCATGTGCTCCCGGATGACGAAGAGCCCCGCCTGAAGCCACTCCTTCGGCAGCCCCATGCGCTCATTCCATGCAGAAAGAACGGCAAGGCCGCTCGTCTCGTGCCCGTAATGATGCGGCAGCATGGCGGCAGGCGTCTCTCCCTTCCCGATGTCGTGAACGAGCGCCGCAAAGCGCGCGACAAGATCGGGCGCCCTTCTCGCGACGACGTCGACGACGTCCATCGTATGCGCCCACGCATCGCCCTCGGGATGAAATGCCTCCGGCTGCGTCTTGCCGATCAGTGCGCCGAGCTCCGGGAACGTGACGCCAATCAGCCCCGCACGCCGAAGCGCGCGGAAAAAGAGCGAGGGCGTATCGGCAGCGAGTGCGCGCTGAAGCTCCAGAAAGATGCGCTCCTTCGGCTCGCCCATTAGCTCCGCTTCGCATTTTTTCATGTAGGCATACGTGTCGTCCGTAATCGTGAAGTGGAACTGCGCCGCCTGCCGCGCCGCGCGCAGAGCGCGCACGGGATCTTCGAGGAAATGCGCGGAAATGGCGCGAATCGTCTTCGCTTCAATATCGGCCCGCCCGCCGTAAGGATCGATCCACTGTCCCTGCGGCAGGGCAATCGCCATGCTGTTCATCGTCGTATCGCGGCGGAAGAGGTCTTCCTCAATCGTGATCGTCGGTGCATAGTCGACGGAAAAGCCGCGATAGCCCGCCGAAACCTTTTTTTCCTTTCGCGCAAAGGCGATCTCCGCGCTCTTGCCCGCAATCTGGATGAGGTAGACGGGAAACGACTTCCCGACCTTCTTCGCATGGGGAAATGCCGCTTGAAAGTCCGCCTCGCGGACGCCCGTGACGACGTAATCCTTGTCATGCGGCTCGGCGCCGCGCACGAGATCGCGCACCCAGCCGCCGACGACGAAGAGCTGCCCCCCGCACGCGGCAATCCGCTTTGCCAAGGTCGATTCTTTCATCTGCTCCCCTCCTGAAAACGCCCTCCCATTCCAGAAGAATGAGAGGGCGTTGCTTGCCGTTGTTATGGTTTGAGTACGTGCGCCCCGCGCATATCGAGGCGCAGCGTCAGGATGTCGGCGTTCACGTCGTGCGCGGCAAATGATGCCTTCATCGCCGCGCCAATCGCCGTCTCTGCATGATGGCGTTCCAGCGCATAGGCAATCAGGCAGGGACCTGCCCCACTCAGCGACGTGCCGACGGCGCCCGCCCTGCGCGCCGCGCGGAACACGTCGTACATGCCCGGAATCAGCTTCGCGCGGTACGGCTGATGGAGCGCGTCGTCAAACGAGCTTCTGAGGAATCGTTCACTGCCGCGCGTGAGCGCCGCGACGAGCATTGCCGCTCGGCCGATATTGAAGATCGCGTCCTTCATCGGCACTTCCTTGGGCAGAACCTCGCGCGCCATGCGCGTGGAGAGCGGGAAGTCGGGCACGGCGACGATGAACGAGAGATGGAACTTCGGCACGAAGGAAAAGCACTCCACGCCGCTGCGCGTCGTCGTGCTGACCGTGAAGCCGCCGAAAATCGCTGGTGCGACGTTGTCGGGATGTCCCTCGATGTCGGTCGCAAACTGCAGGAGCTCACGGCGGCTGTAATGGTTGTCGAGGAGCACATTCGCCGCCTTGAGTCCCGAGACGATTGCCGTCGCGCTGCTGCCAAGGCCGCGCGAGAGCGGTACGTGGTTTTCCATCTCGATCCGCGCGCCTTGGTATTCTTTCTCCTTGCCCGCTTGTCTTAGCAGATACTGGATTGAGCGCCAGACGATATTGCGTTCATCGGTCGGGATGTTCCCCGCCCCCTCCCCGTGCACCGCGATTTCAAGGTGCGGTTCATGGAGGAGTTCCAGCGTCAGATCGTTGTAGACTGTGCAGGCGAGACCGAGCGTGTCAAAGCCCGGCCCGCAGTTCGCACTCGTTCCCGGAACGCGGATAGAAATGGATCGTTCCGCCATTTTTTACCCCCGTTCATTCTCAACACGTATGATATTGCGCACTTCATCGACGACAGGAATCTTGGCGAGCGATTTGACTGCTTCCTGGATGCGTGCGTGCGTGACGATATGCGTGACGGCCACGATTTCCGCATGGTCCTCTACGACGTTGCGCCGCGTCTGGATGACGGATTTGAGACTGACCTTCGCGTTGCCGAACGCCGTCGCGATTGCGCCCAAGACGCCCGGCTTGTCGTCGACGAGCAATCGGACGTAGTACGAGGAGGATGTGTTCTCGATGGGACAGAGCTTCTTTTCCTCGTAGCAGGTGCAGCGCACCTTGCCGAACGTCCGATTGACGATGTCGCGCGCGACGTCGATGATGTCGGAGACGACGGCGGACGCCGTCGGGAGAGAGCCAGCGCCCTGCCCGTAGAACATCGCCTCGCCGATCGCGTTGCCGCGCACGAAAATCGCATTGTAGACGCCGTTGACCGAGGCGAGCGGATGGCTCGCCGGAAGGAGCACCGGATGGACGCGCACATCGACGCCCGTCTCCGGCTCGTTCTTGCCGACGGCGAGCAATTTGATGACGTAGCCGAGATCCTTTGCGTAGTCGATGTCCTCGGACGTGATTTTCGCAATGCCCTCAACCGATACGTCCTCGAGCTGGATGCGCATATTGAATGCGATCGAGGCGAGAATCGCCGCCTTGCGCGCAGCATCGAGCCCATCGACGTCGGCGGAGGGATTCGCCTCCGCGTATCCCTTTTCCTGCGCTTCCGCGAGCGCCGCCTCATACGATGCGCCACGCTCCATCATCTGCGTCAGCATGTAGTTTGTCGTGCCGTTGACGATGCCCATGATCTCCGTGATGCGGTTCGCCGTCAGGCACTGCTTGAGCGGCGTGATGATGGGGATGCCGCCGCCGACGCTCGCCTCAAAGAGGAAGTCGACGTCATTTCGCTGTGCCGCATCGAACATCTCCTTGCCGAACTGCGCGACGACGTCCTTGTTCGCCGTGACGACGCTCTTGCCTGCCTCCATCGCGCGAAGCATATACTCCTTCGCGGGGTGGATGCCGCCCATGACCTCAACGACGACGGCGATCTCCTCGTCGCACAGAATGTCGTCGATGTTGTCCGTCAGATGAATCCCCTTCAGATACGGGCGACTCTTCGCCGTGTCGCGGACGAGCACCGTCTTGAGCGCAATGGCGGCGCCGACGCGCTCCATAATCGGACGGCGGTTCATCGTGAGAACCCGGGCGACGCCTGAGCCGACCGTTCCAGAACCCAAAAGGCCAATCTTTATCGTGCGTTCCATGAAGTCTCCCCCGCTCACGACTGTCCGAGGACTTCGAGGCGCTTGACGCCGTCGACCATGCGCAGCTTGTCGAGAAGCGCCTCGAGGTCAATCGAGAGATTCGCCGTCTCGATGGAGACCGTCGCATTCGCGACGCCCTGAAGCGGGATGCCCTGATTGATCGTCATGACGCTGCCCGACTCCGCCGAAATCGTATTGAGGACGCTCGACAGGACGCCCTTCTTGTGCTCCAGCAGGAACGTCAGCGTGACGATCTTGTTCTGGCTCGCCTCGTAGAACGGGAATACGTAGTCCTTGTACTTATAGTACGCACTGCGCGAGAGCTCCATCTTCTCGACGGCCTCGTTGATCGTGCGCGCATCGCCGCGCTTGAGCATATCCTTCACGCGGATCGTCTTCTTGATTGCCTCCGGCAGAATCTCTTCACGGACGAGAAAGAATCCGCTCTTTTCCTTATTCATCTATTGCACCTCCAATGGATTGTATTCTTCCAGCAAAGGATAGTATAGCACAATCCACCACACTCATACAATGGTTTTTTCAAAGAATACTCCTATTTGTGACAACCGTTTAGCGGCGCCCTGCCTTAATTTTCGACTCCGTGCCATTTAGGAGGCGCACGATGTTCGCGTGATGGCGCACGATGATAAAGGCGGCGGCAATCACGCCGAACACCGTATACGGGAGCGGAAAAGCAAAGCTCCAGGCGAGAACGGGGACGAGCAGCGCCGTGATGCATGAGCCGAGCGAAACGTACTTCGTCGCGGCGACGATCGCGAGCCAGACGAGAAAGACGATGAGGCTCGGCAGCGGCATCAGCATGGCGATGACGCCAAGCCCCGTCGCGACTCCCTTGCCGCCATGAAAGCGCAAAAAAAGCGAGCACGAATGGCCGACGATGGCAAAGATGCCGCCGAGCACAAGCGCAAGCGGCTCACCCACGAGAAGCGTGCCGAGGTAGACGCTTACTGCGCCCTTTAAGAAGTCGAGCAGGAAAATCAGGATGCCTGCGGCCTTGCCGAGCGTGCGCCACGCATTCGTCGCGCCGATATTATGGCTGCCATGCTCTCTTAGGTCGGTATGCCATACGAGTTTGCCGAGAATCAGCCCATTCGGGATAGAGCCGAGCAGATAGGCGAAAAGACAGATGAGAATATACGAGACCATCGTCACTCCTCCTCCTCACGCGCGCGCACGATGAGCTTCAGCGGCGTTCCCTCGAAGCCGAAGCTCTCGCGCAGGCGGTTTTCGATGAAGCGCAGGTACGAGAAGTGCATGAGCTCCGGGTCGTTGACGAAAAGAATGAACTTCGGCGGCGCAATGTCGACCTGCGTCATAAAGAGGATCTTGAGCTGTCTGCCGCGGTGCATCGGCGGCGGATTCACCGAGACGGCATCGCGGATGAGCTCATTGAGCACGCTCGTCTTGATGCGCATGGACTGCTGCTCCGCGACGTAGCGCACGAGCTCCGTGACGCGCCCGACGCGCTGCCCCGTGAGCGCCGATGCGTAGAGCACGGGCGCGTATTGCAGGAAGCCGAGCTCGTCGCGCAGGTCGTCCGTGAAACGAAGCGTCGACTTGTCGTCCTTGTTCGGGTAAATGTCCCATTTGTTGACGACGATGACGACGCCCTTGCCCGACTCGTGCGCGTAGCCCGCGATCTTTTTGTCCTGCTCCGTGATGCCCTCTTCCGCGTTTATCAGCATGAGCACGACGTCTGCGCGGTCAATGGCGCGCAGCGAGCGCATGACGCTGTACCGCTCGACGGCCTCGTCGATCTTGCCGCGGCGGCGCATTCCCGCCGTATCAATGAGCGTGAACTTCATGCCGTCCTTCGTGAAATGCGTGTCGATGGCGTCGCGCGTCGTTCCGGGGACGTCGCTGACGATGACACGCTCCTCGCCAAGCAGCGCGTTGACAAGCGACGATTTGCCAACATTTGGCCGTCCGATGACGGTAATCCGGATCTCGTCCTCGTCGCGCACCTCTTCCTCGACCTCGGGAAAGGAGGCGATGACGGCATCGAGCAGGTCGCCGAGGTTCATCGCGTTCGACGCGGAAATCGCAATCGGGTCGCCGATGCCGAGGTTGTAGAACTCATACGCGTCGACCATGCGCTGCGGGCTGTCGATCTTGTTGACCGCGAGCACGACGGGCTTCTTCGTCGTGCGGAGCAGCTTGCCGACCTCCTCGTCCGCCGCCATCAGTCCTGCGCGCCCGTCGACGAGGAAGAGTATGACGTCTGCCTCCTCCATCGCGAGCTGCGCCTGATAGCGCATGGACTGCAGGATATGATTGCCCGCATCGAACTCAATGCCGCCCGTGTCGATCATCGTGAATTCGCGGTTCAGCCATTCGGCATCGAGGTAAATGCGGTCGCGCGTGACGCCCGGTATATCGTCGACAATCGAAACGCGCTTCTTCCCGATCTGGTTGAAGAGCGTTGACTTGCCGACATTCGGCCGCCCGACAATCGCGACGATTGGCTTGCTCATAAAATCCCTTCTCTCTTTTTCGTTCTTTGTATCAGTATTGAGGAAGCACTGATTAATTCAGCCGCCCATCTTCACACATCTGCACTGTCCTCTCGTCGTCGACAAATCCGCGGCGTAGCACCACTACGCCTGTGGTTTGTCTCCTAGATAGATACAGCGCATCTGTGTGAATCTGAGCAACTTCATTTAATCAGCACTTCCTTGAATATTTTTCGTATAGCCTGCGTTGCTCTGCCACATATACGTCGTCTCTCCTGCCCGCTCCTTGTGGTATCTGCTCCACTGCGTCAGCGCCTGCCGATAGTCCGCGCCCGTCTGCACGGGCTCGACGCGCGCATGCGGGAAATGTGCGCGGAAGGCCTCCAGCGTCACGTCGTCGAGGAAAATATCTTCCCCCGAGCGGAGCGCGGACTCTGGAATCAAGATCCCGTCCGCCTTGCCGCCAGCCGCCCCCAGCGCCGCGATAATGTCGTGTGCCGTCAGAAGCCCTGAGACATTGACCGTCGTGCCGAAGTGATGATTCTCCACGGGTATCACGCGGATAGAAAGATTCGCGCGCTGCACCGACTGTGCAAGGCGCTGCATGACGGGCGCGACGGCTGTTCCCGTCACGACGTCGAGATGCACGGGCGTCTTATGCTGCTCCTCGCCATATTCCGCTGCCTCCCAGTCGTTCAGAAAATTGCGCGTCAGACCGATTCCATTGTCGAGCTGCGGGAAACCATCGTAAAAGGCGGAAGGCGGCACCTCGCGCCCCGCGAGGAAGTAGAACTCATCGCCGAGGTAGAGAAAGGTGCGCCCGTCCTCCTGCTGCATCTTCCTCTGCCACTTCTCGACCTGCTCAATGACGGCTGCCGCCTCCGCCGCGCCGAACTGCTTGAGCGGGAACGGATCGGTGCGATACTTCGTGATCCCGACGGGCACGATGGCGAGCGACAGCGCATGGGGGCGGCGCGCCACGATCTCGCGTATCGTCCGCTCGAGCTCCGCGCCGTCGTTCAGCCCGCAGCAGAGCACGACTTGCGTATGGTAGTCGGTGTCCATCGCCTCGAGGCGGTCGAGCTGTGCGGCAATCTTTTCCGCGCCCTTGCAGCGCAAGATCTCGGCGCGAAGCTTCGGATTCATGCACTGCACGGAGACGAAGAGCGGTGAGAGGTGAAATTGCTCGATACGGCGAAAATCCGCCTCGCCCAGATTCGTCAATGTGATGAAGTTGCCGTAGAGGAACGATAGGCGATAGTCGTCGTCGCGTATCGAGAGGCTGTTTCGCATATTCGGCGCAATCATGTCGACGAAGCAGAAATAGCAATGATTGGCGCAGCTCCTGATGCCATCGAAAACGGCAGACTCAAATTCTACGCCGAGCTCCTCGTCGGCATCCTTGTCAAACGAAATCATCTCCTGCTCGCCGTCCGAATGCTCGACGAGCATATCGATCTCCTCCTCTGCCATTGCAAAACTCAAGTCGATGATGTCGCGCAGTCCCTGCCCATTGATGGAAAGTATCTTGTCGCCGGGCATGAGCGCGAGCTCTTCTGCAAGGCTGCCCGGCTGGACGCGCAAAACGACGCCCGGATATTGCTTTTTCATGCCGTCCTTTCTACTCTACAACAAAGGAGTGATGTCGCCATCACTCCCAAATGTCTGTATTCAGCTATTTTGCTTACTCGTTCTTTGCCTTCGTGATGGAGAGCGAGATGCGCTTGCGCTTCGTGTCGATGCGCAGGATCTTGACGCGGACGACATCGCCGACATGAACGGCTTCATCAGCGCGCTCGATGCGCTTCTCAGCGAGCTCGCCCATCGGGATAAGGCCGTCAAAGCCCGGCTCGATTTCCATGAACGCACCGAAATCCGTCAGCTTGATGACCTTGCCTTCGATGATGTCGCCTTCGTTGTAGCGCGCTGCGTTGTCGAGCCACGGATCGCGCATCGTGTCCTTGACGGAGAGCGAGATGCGCTTCGCCTCGGCGTCGACGTTCTTGACGTAGACGTCAAGCTCCTGCCCGACCTCGAGGACGTCCGACGGATGCTTGACGCGGTGCCAAGCGAGATCGGAGATGTGCGCAAGCCCGTCGACGCCGCCGATGTCGATGAACGCGCCGTAATCGACGAGGCGCTTGACCGTGCCGTGCACCGTCTGGCCTGCCTCGAGCGTCGAGAAGACTTCCTTCTCCCGCTCCGCACGCTCTGCCTCAAGGAGCGAACGGCGCGAGAGGACGAGGCGCTGCTTGTGGACGTCGATCTCGATGATCTCCGCTTCGACCGTCTGTCCGACGTAGACGGAGAGATCCTTGACAAAGTGCAGTTCCATCTGAGAAGCGGGAATGAAGCCGCGAAGCCCGTTGACCGATGCGACAAGACCGCCCTTTACGACCTGGTTGACCTGCGCTTGGACCGTCTCGCCAGCTTCCTTGACCTTCTCCATCTCCGTCCAAGCGACCATGCGGTCGGCCTTGACCTTCGAGAGAATGCCGCCATTGTCGCCGCCGAGGGAGACGACGTAGACGTCGATCTCGTCGCCAACCTTGACGACATCCTCAGCAGAGTCCGGCGTCGGATACGCGAGCTCGCGCTTCGGGACGGCGATTTCCTGCTTGTAGCCGATGTCTACATAGGCCTCGTCGCGCGTCACCTGGACAACCGTGCCGCGCACCGTAGTGCGCTCCTGGATATCCGGCATAGACTCCTGAGCCAACAATTCTTCCATACTCATCTGTTCTGACACTTTTTATATACCTCCTTGATAATCCAGTCCGGCGTAGAAGCGCCGGCTGTAATACCAATTTTTTCTATTTTGTCAAACCACGCCGGCTGAAGCTCTGCCGCAGTCTCGATGTGGTAAGTCAGACATTTTTCCGCGCACAGCTGCGCAAGCCTCGTCGTATTGGCGCTGTTCTTTCCGCCAATGACGAGCATGAGGTCAACCTTTTCCGCAAGCTCCATCGCCGCGACCTGCCGCTGATCGGTCGCCGTGCAAATCGTGCGGAGGATCTTGATGTCGCGCGACTTCTCTAGGAGAATCGCGACGATCTGCTGAAACCGCACGCGGGAAAATGTCGTCTGGCAGACGATGCCAAGCTTCGCGCACGGTGCAACTGCGCGCGCCTCCTGCTCCGTCTCGATGATCGCCGCCTTGCCCGACGCCCACTCCCAGATGCTCCTGACCTCGGGGTGGTTCTTCTCGCCGACCAGAATGACTTCATAGCCCTCGTCGGCAAGCGCCTTTGCGGAAAGCTGCGCCTTCTTGACGTGCGGGCACGTCGCGTCCACCGTATTCAGCCCGCGCCGCTCCGCGTCCTCATAGACGGCAGGCCCGACGCCGTGCGAGCGGATGATGACCGTGCCGTGCTCCATCTCATCAAGAGACGAAACCGCTCCGACACCCTCCTCCTGCAGACGCTTTACCATCTGCGGATTGTGGATGATCGGGCCGAGCGTGCAGGAAGTGCCATCTTCTGACGCGCTGTCCTTCGCAATCTGGATCGCGCGCTTGACGCCATAGCAAAAACCGAGGTAGTCCGCTAAGATTACTTCCATGCCCATCACCATTCGTATACGTTAAGTCATAAGATGCGCGTGCGCTCTTATCACTCACAATCTAGTATATCATGCTTGCTTGCGGCAGGCAAACCTTTTTTAGAAAAATTTTCTTATACTAGGGAAACTGGGCGGCTGAATGAATCCGTGTTGCCCTAAGACTTCAATACTTCGCGGCTGCCGTACATCTACTCGTAATAAGACTGGTATGCGCCGCTGACGATGTGCTGCCACCAGTCGCGGTTGGCGAGATACCACGCGACCGTCTCCTTGATGCCCGCCTCGAACGAGGTCGTCGGCAGCCAGCCCAGTTCGTCGTGAATCTTCGTCGGGTCAATCGCATAGCGTCGGTCGTGCCCCTTGCGGTCGGTCACGTGCTCGATGAGATCTTCCGATTTCCCAAGCTCCACGAGAACCGTCTTTACGACGGCGATATTCGAACGCTCGTTATGCCCGCCGATGTTGTAAACCTCGCCCTCGCGTCCCTTGCGAATAATGAGGTCGATTGCGGCGCAGTGATCTTTGACGAAGAGCCAGTCGCGCACGTTGAGCCCGTCGCCGTAGACCGGCAGCTTTTTGTCCGCAAGCGCGTTGATAATCATGAGCGGGATGAGCTTTTCGGGGAAATGGTACGGTCCATAGTTGTTGGAGCAGCGCGAGATCGTCACGGGCAGCTGGTAGGTGCGATGGTATGCCATGACGAGGAGATCAGCCGATGCCTTTGAAGCGGAATACGGGCTCGACGCCTTGATTGGCGTCTCCTCCGTGAAGAAGAGATCGGGGCGGTCGAGCGGAAGGTCGCCGTAGACCTCGTCGGTCGAAACCTGGTGATAGCGCTGGATGCCGTACTTGCGGCAGGCGTCCATCAGCACATTCGTGCCGAGAATATTCGTCTGAAGGAAGATTTCCGGATTTTCAATCGAGCGGTCGACGTGCGATTCCGCCGCGAAATTGACGACGATGTCGGGCTTCTCCTCGGCAAAGATCGCATCGATTGCCTTGCGATCTGCGATGTCAGCGCGGACGAACTTAAAATTCGGCTGTTTCATCGCGTCCGCAAGCGTCTCCATATTGCCGGCATACGTCAGCTTGTCGACGCAGAGAATCTCATCTGCTGGATTCTTTTCGAGTTCGTAGTAGACGAAGTTCGCGCCAATGAAGCCCGCGCCGCCTGTCACCAATAATTTCATAGCCGAGATCCTTTCTTTCCGTCATGATTCCCTTATCATCTGCTGCAAGTATCTTCCGTACTCATTTTTCGCAAGCGGCTCTGCAAGGCGCAACACCTGCTCTGCATCGATATAGCCCATGCGCCACGCGATTTCCTCTGGCGCGGCGACCTTCAGCCCCTGCCGCGCCTGGATCGTCTGGACGAACGCCCCTGCCACGAGCAACGACTCATGCGTTCCCGTGTCAAGCCACGCGTAGCCGCGGCGCATCTTCTGGACGCGCAGCGTCCCGCGCTCCAGATAGACCTTGTTGACGTCCGTTATCTCGAGCTCGCCGCGCGGCGATGGTCGGATTCCCTTCGCGATTTCGACGATGTCCTTATCGTAGAAATAAAGTCCCGTCACGGCGTAATTCGAGCGTGGATTTTCCGGCTTTTCCTCCAAGCTAAGCGCCTTTCCCGCGCGGTCGAACTCGACGACGCCGTAGCGCTTCGGGTCGGAGACGTAATAAGCAAAGACCGTCGCCCCCTCGTCCTGCTGCGCTGCCTGCTGCATCGCCTGCGCGAGATCCGAGCCGTAGAAGATATTGTCGCCGAGTATCAGCGCGCACGCCTCGCCAGCGATAAACGACTCCCCTATCAAAAATGCCTGCGCCAGCCCCTCTGGGCGCGGTTGCACCGCATACGAAATCTGTATGCCAAGCTGGCTGCCATCACCGAGAAGGCGTGCAAAGAGCTCCCTGTCCTCCGGCGTCGTGATAATCAGGATGTCCCGGATGCCCGCAAGCATCAGCGTCGAAAGCGGATAGTAGATCATCGGCTTGTCGTAGATGGGCATCAGCTGCTTGGAAACGACCTTCGTCAGCGGGTAAAGGCGCGTGCCCGAGCCGCCTGCCAGTATGATTCCCTTTTGAATCACAATATGCACCTCCCATACATATCCTTATATACAATATCCTTATTATGTATACAATACGGCATCCATTCCGTTTTTCCCTTGTTGCCGCGAACTTCCCGCAAGGCAAGGCGGCATAAAAACGGCAGACCGCATCATGCGATCTGCCGCCAAAGCTTCTGAAACCGTGTGTCTTAACGAAGAAGCGCGAGGACTGCGCCGCGATTGTGATTGTTCATCTTCGTCGCGAAGAGCGCAAGCTGCTCCTGATTCTGCGCGTTCCTGAGGTCAATGGCGCTCTTTGCCGCGTCCGTGCTGTCCATGACGGATGCCTGACCGTTCAGCCCCTCTTCCATCGTCGTATAGTTCGCCGAGCGATATTCGAGCCCCTGCTGCGCCGCGCCGAGCGTCGTCGCCTTGTCAAGCGCCTGATTCAGTGCGCTGTCGACCTTGTCGAGTGCATCGGCAATCGAGGACGGATTCGACACGTTGACCGTGCTCTTTCCCTGATCGTCCGTGAGACCAAGCCCCTGCGCCGACATGTTGCCAAGCGAGACGTTCTTATAGCCGTCCGATCCAGCAACCATGACGCTTTGATCGCCATCAAGGAGGCGCTTGCCATTGAACGTAGCCGAATCGACGGTGTCATCAATCGAGGCAATCGTCTGGTCGACCGACTTCTGAAGCGTCGCGAGATCCGAGGGGCTGTTCGTCCCATTCGCCGCGTTCAGCAGCGTCTCGCGGAGGTTCGTAAGCGACTCGACCGTGCTCCCCACGCCGCCCGAAGCCGTCGCCAGCATCGCGCTCGCGTTCTGCGTGTTCTGGTTCGACTGGCTGACCGCGCCGATGTTGCCATAGGTGCGCTGCGTGATCGCATACGCCGCCGAGCCAAATGCCGCACTCGAATGCTTCGAGCCGGTTGCGACGTTCTGGAGCGCCGTGCCATAATTCTTATGGGCGCGGCTGAGCGAGCTCAGTGCATTGAAACTTCCAATCTGCATAAAAAATCCTTCCTTTCCTGCATAGACCCGCAGACCATCCATTGTCCGCGGCCGTACCTAAAGGCAACGCCTCCTCAGGGGAAGCCTGCCTTTACCCTTCCTAATTCGTATTATAAAAGATTTTTTACCCAATGGCAAGGAAAATTTTAGGACTTTTGCCTTATCCGCGCATCCTTCATTCCACAGGCTTCATCGTCGGGAAGAAGAGCACGTCGCGGATCGACGCGGCGTTCGTCAGAAACATGACGAGGCGGTCGATGCCGATGCCGACGCCGCCCGTTGGCGGAAGGCCGTACTCCATCGCCGTGATGTAGTCGCGGTCCATGACGTGCGCCTCGTCATCGCCTGCCTCGCGCTGCTTGAGCTGGTCGAGGAAGCGTCTTTCCTGGTCGATGGGGTCATTGAGCTCCGTGAAGCCGTTTGCGAGCTCACGCCCGTAGACGAAGAACTCGAATCGGTCGGTGATGCGCGGATCTTCGGGGTTGCGCTTCGCGAGCGGCGAGATCTCCGTCGGATGGCCCGTGACGAACGTCGGCTGGATGAGGCTTTCTTCCACCTTTTCCTCAAAGGCCTGATTGAGGATTCCGCCGATGCCGTGGCGCGGCTCATACGGCACGCCGATCTCGTCGGCGAGTGCGCGCGCCTCCTCGACAGTCTCGCACGCCATGAAGTCCTTGCCCGTCGCTTCTTTGACGGCGTCGTTCATCGAGACGCGGCGCACCTTGCCGAAGTCGATTTCCGTGCCCTGATAGGTGATGGCCGTCGTGCCGAGCACGCTCTTTGCCGCATGTATGGCAATCCCCTCGGTAATGTCCATCATGTCGTTATAGTCCGCATACGCCTGATAGAATTCTATCGTCGTGAACTCGGGATTGTGGCGCACATCCATGCCCTCGTTGCGGAAGACGCGCCCCATCTCATAGACGCGGTCGATGCCGCCGATGACGAGACGCTTCAGGTTGAGCTCCGTCGCGATGCGCAGGTAGAGGTCGAGGTCGAGCGCGTTGTGATGTGTCGTGAAGGGGCGCGCCGCTGCACCGCCCGCAAGCGTCGACAGCACGGGCGTCTCGACTTCGAGGTAGTCGCGCGCGTCCAGATACTGACGAATCGACTGAATGACCTTCGTGCGCTTGCGGAACGTATCGCGCACCTCCGGGTTCATGATGAGGTCGAGGTAGCGCTGGCGGTAGCGGATATCGACGTCCTTCAGCCCGTGGAATTTTTCCGGCAGCGGCCGAAGCGACTTCGCGAGAAGCTCGAAATCCTCCACGCGCACCGTGACCTCGCCGCGCATCGTCTTGAAGACGATGCCGCGCACGCCGATGATGTCGCCGATGTCGAGGCGCTTGAATTCTTCCTTGTACTTCTCCTCGCCGACGACGTCGAGCTTGAAGTAAATCTGGATGTCGCCCGTGCGGTCGTTCAGCGTGCAAAACGACGCCTTGCCGTGGCCGCGAATCGCCATAAGGCGTCCGGCAATGTGAACCTCGTCGCCCTCATCCTCGCCCTCCAAGTGCGCGAACTTCTCCTTGAGCGGCACGGCGTAATCCGTCACGTCGTAGCGATGGCCAAACGGCGCCACGCCGCGCGCGCGAAACGCTTCCATCTTGTCGCGGCGCACCTTCATCATTTCGTTCAGGTCTTCCACGGGAGCCTGCTGCTTGTTCTTCTTGTCTGCCATTTGCCTCTCCTTAGCCCTGGATCTCCACGATCTCGTACTTGATGATGCCGGCAGGCGCGTGCACGTCGACGATGCTGCCGCTCTTCTGCCCCAAGAGCGCCTGCCCGAGCGGCGACTCATTGGAGATCTTGCCCTCGTCCGGATCTGCCTCCGTCGAGCCGACGAGCATGAAGGTTTCTTCCTCGTCAAACTCCACGTCCTTCACCTTGACCCTGCTGCCGATCTGGACGATGTCGCCCGCGCCGCTCTGGATGATATGCGAGTTGCGGATCTTCGCCTCGAGATCCTGGATCTCGCCTTCGAGGAATGCCTGCTCGTTCTTCGCGTCGTCGTACTCGGAGTTCTCGGAGAGGTCGCCGAGCGCGATTGCCGCCTTCAGGCGCTCCGCGATCTCAATGCGGCGCACGCTCTTCAAGTAGTTCACTTTTTCGACGAGCTTGTTGTAACCCTCTTCGGTCAGCATGACTTTCTTTGTATCTGACATGGATAAAAACGCCCCTTACTTTATTTGCTAGCTATGATCGTTTGAGTCTTGTTTGATTCTTTGCCCGCGCCGTCAATCAGCGCGAGCTTCTCCGCACGGGTGAGCCGCTTGATCTGCCGCTCGCGGCTCTGCGCCTCACGCTTGTCCGCAAATGCCTCGAAGTAGACGAGGCGCACCGGCCGGCGCGCCCGTGTGTACTTCGCTCCCCTGCCCGCATTATGCGCCGCTACGCGCTTTTTTAGATCGTTTGTCCACCCCGTGTAAAGGCTGCCGTCATTGCAGGCGAGCATGTAGGTATATGCCGTCTGCGCCGCGTCACGCAGCGGCGTCTTTGATTTCAATTTTCTCGATGACGACGTCTTCAAGCGGACGATCCTGGAAGTCCGTCTCCATGTGTCCGATCTTCCGGACCACGTCCATGCCCTTCGTGACCTTGCCGAAGATCGTATGCTTGCCGCTTAGCCACGGCGTCTCGGCGAGCGTGATGAAGAACTGGCTGCCGCCCGTATGCGGACGGCCCGTATTCGCCATCGCGAGGATACCCTCGCCCGTGAAATTCAGCCCTGAGACGAACTCATCCTCGATCGTGTAGCCGGGGCCGCCCGTGCCCGTGCCCGTCGGATCGCCGCCCTGGATCATAAAGCCATCGATGACGCGATGGAAGGTGACGCCATTATAAAAGCCCTTCTCCGAAAGATCGATGAAATTCTTCGTCGTAATCGGCGCCTTGTCCTCGAAGAGCTCGACCTCAAACGTGCCCCGGTTCGTCGTAAAGACTGCAATGCGATTTGCCATTTTCTTCATTCCTCCACTATTTTGCGCATTCCCCGCGCCATCTGCCGCGAAGCAGCCGCCCGTAAAGACGAGCATGAGCGCGAGCACTGCGATCAGCATGCGTTTCATTGTATCGTATACCTCCCTATATTTCAAGAAAAACCACTTTTACGGCCTGAATTTCCCATCGGAAAGGACGCGCCGCTCGCCTTCCTTGCGCGGCGACCAGACGGGGATCTCGCGCCCCGCCTCGAAAAAGCCTGCCGGCGGCGTCCATGCGGGATAGCCGACCGCGTGCATGGTGACGAGCGCGCGCACCTCCGTCTCGGCGCAAAACACCTTTGCGCCCTTGTCCATCGCGCCTTCCAGCCGTCCGTCAACGGGGAAGAACGCGAGGTCTGCCGAAAGCCCCGCAAGGCGCTTCATCTGCTTGCGGAAGGCGTTTTCCGCGAGCTTGCGGTTCTCCGCCGTGTCGCCCAGCCAGTCCCACCAGTTGAAATCGCCCGCATGGAAGAGGCGCGCGCCCGCCGCCTTCGCCTCCACGAGGAACGAGACGCCCGTATCGGTCGAGTCGAATGAGGTGACGGCGATCTGCTCGTCCTCCCATGCGTCGTACGTCTGGAGATACGTCACCTTTTCCGCAGGGAACGCCTTCGCGCGCTTCGTGCGCCGTATGTCGTAGCCAAAGATATAGCGGCTCGCCGCGCCCGCGTAGTCTGCGATATGCGCGTCGAAGTGGTCGAAATGCGCGTGCGACGCGAAGAGGTAAAGATGGTCAAAGCCCTTCGCAAGCTCTTTTTTGACCGCCTCCGCCGGGTCGCGGAAGTCGTCGAATACGAGCAGAAGCCCGCCCATGCGGACGATGAAGCCACTGTTCATCAGATACGTCAGTTCCAAATCCATATACATCCCCTTCTCTAGGGAAGCACTGATTAATTCAGCCGCCCATCTTCACACATCTGCACTGTCCTCTCGTCGTCGACAAATCCGCGGCGTAGCACCACTACGCCTGTGGTTTGTCTCCTAGATAGGAACAGCGCATCTATGCAAATCTGGGCAACTTCATTTAATCAGCGCTTCCCTAGTGTCCATGCTGCTCGCGGTCGTGCAGCCCATGCGCGCGATGCACGATGGGCCGCCCCCCGCCCGAGTCCGGCTCGCTGAAGCCGCGCCCCATGACCTCGTTCGCCGGCACGATGATCATAAAGGCGTGCGGGTCAATCGCGTGGACGATCAGCTTGATCTTGCTGACCTGCGTGAGCTTCACGACGACGAAGACGACATTGCGCTCCTTGCGCGTGAATGCGCCCTGCCCATGCAGGAACGTCACGCCGCGCCCGACCTCCATAATGCCCTCGGCGATATGCTGCGCGTGATCGGAGACGATGAGCACCGCCTCGCGGCTGTTGAAGCCCGCGATGACCTTGTCCGTCACGGCGGCATTCATATACATGCAGATGAGCGTGAACATCGCGGGCGCCATGCCGAAGAAAAACGCTGCGACGCCCATGAGCAGGCAGTTGAAGCCGAAAATCACGCCGCCCATGTTCATCGAATAATACTTCTTGATGATTGCGCCGATGATGTCAAAGCCGCCCGTGCTGCCGTTGAGCCGAAAGACGATTCCATAGCCAATGCCGTTGAATACGCCGCCGAATATCGCTGACAGCATGACGTCATGGACGGGCGCATAGGCATTCAGGAAGCGCGTGAGATCGAGCATGACGGAAAAGATGCCCGTGCCAATGACGACATCGACGGTGTAACCGCGCCCAAGGAGGCGCCACGCCGCGACGAGCAGCGGGATATTGTAGAGGAAGGTCTGCAGGCCAATCGGCAGGTTCGACAGGTAGTAGACGATGATCGCAATGCCCGTCGCCCCGCCCGTCAACAGGTGCGCCGGAACGAGAAACGTATTGATGGAGCAGCTTGCGATAAGGCAGCCGAGCGCGATGCCAAGATAGCGCATCAATCGGTTCTCGAGGATATGAAGGTGCCAGTATCTCATGGAAGAACGCCTCCCAGCCTCACCTGCCCGGAAGATGGCAGGGCAGAAACGTCAATCCCGTCCTCCATGGCAGGAAGCGCCTCGCTCTCCGCTTCCTCCTCCGCTGCCATCTCGTCCGCCTCCTCCTCGGTGAGCGGCAGCGAGGTCAGGCGAACCGACTGCAGCGACTCCGTCTCCGCGTCGAGGAAGAGGACGAGGTGATCGTGCGGGTGATCGGGGCGCGTGTAGACGTAGGCGAGCTTCCCGTCGAGGAAGCGGCGTCCCACCTTGCCGTAAGTCGTCCAGATCTTATGCTTCGTCGCACCTTTTTTTATGCCGTCGCGCGCCGTGAATGCATCGCCTCCCGTGGCGAAATCGACAACGCGCTTCGTCCGCATGGAGACGCCGACATCGATGTGTCCGCGAAACGTATAGACCTTCAGCGTCATGCCCTGCTTCTGCACGACCTTATCGAAGAGCGGCTCGCCGTAAACGGCAAGCAGACGCGCCTCCGTATCGCCGAGCGCAACGCCCCGATAGGAAAAATCCGTGTCCTTTAGCGGCGTCGGCGGGGAAAACGCACCTGCCTCCGCCGAAACCGCGAAAAGAACAAGCCCCAGCGCCAAAAAGAAAATTGCTGCCGCTTGCCGTATGTGCTCCATCGCCTGCCCCTCCTTTTCAAAACGCGAAATTCCCGTCCCGAAACACCTGCACCTCTTTCCCGTCGCTCCGGCGCGTGCCGACGATGGAAAGGTCGCCGCTTCCGACCATGAAATCCTCGTGGACGAGCGAATCATTGACGCCGCAGCGCGCGAGCTCCACGCTGTCCATCTCCTCGCCGCCTGCGATGCACGTCGGGTATGCCTTGCCGAGCGCGAGATGGCAGGCGGCATTTTCGTCAAAGAGCGTATTGTAGAATAGAATGCCGCTATTCGATATGGGCGAATCGTACGGCACGAGCGCGACCTCGCCGAGATACGATGCGCCCTCGTCCATCGCGAGCAGCTGCCGCAGTGTCTCCTCGCCCTTTTCCGCTTGGAAATTTACGACCTTTCCCGCCTCGAACGTCAGCGAAAATCCTTCGATGAGGTTGCCGTTGCAGTTGAGCGGCTTCGTCGCGACGACCGTGCCATTCACGCCGTCGCGCCTCGGCAGCGTGTAGATCTCCTCCGTCGGCATATTGGCGACAAAGACCGTGCCGCACGCCGACTGTTCCGCGCCGCCCGCCCAGATATGGCCTTCGGGCAGCTCCACCGTAAGATCCGTGCCGCACGCGTTCGTATAGTGCAGGCACGCGAAGTCGTTCGCATTCATAAAGTCTGCCGCCTTCTTGAGAAACGCGATATGCTCCTGCCATGCGCGCACGGTATCGCATCCTGCGCCGACGCGCACCGTCGCAAAGATCTCCTGCCAGAGGCGCGCGACAGCCTCCTCCTCCGAAAGCGCTGAAAAAACCTTCTTCGCCCAGCGTTTTGTCGGGATGGAGACGATGCACCACGTGTTCTTGTTGCGCATGAGGCGCGCGCGGTATTCCATGAGCGCCGCCCCCGCCGCTTGCTTCGCGAGCGCCAACTTCTCCGGCTCGATGTCCGCAAAGAGCCCGGGATCGCGCGCCGCAATCGTCACGAATGCCGCGCCCTGCTCGGCGTAGTCCGTGTAAAACGCGCGCCGCCATTCCGGGAATTCCGTGAAAAGGGCGCGTGTCCCATTGGCGAAGCGGATATGCGAGAAAAGCTCGTCGCCCCAGTTCATCACGACATCATGCGCCCCCGCCGCAAACGCCTCCCCCGCAATGCGGCGCGCGAAGTCCGCGCATTCGATTGGCGCGCTGACGACGAGAATCTGATCGCGCTGGATGTTGACGCCGACACGCACGACGAGACGCGCGTATTCCTTCAAAAGCTCTTGATTCATGCTTTCCCTCTCTAATCTTTAGTATATCATAACTCGTCTGTATCAAATAGCAGTGTCACAGGGCCATCGTTGATAGAAGCGACCTGCATATCCGCTCCGAACTCGCCGTGCTCGACGCAAAAACCCTGCGCGCGGAGCGCGGCGAGAAAGCGCTCGTAGAGGCGCTCGGCGAGCGCGGGCGGCGCGGCGTGCGAAAAGCCCGGCCGCCGCTTTCGGACATCGGCGTAGAGCGTGAACTGCGAGACGATGAGGAGCGAGCCGCCCACTTGGTCAAGCGAGCGGTTCATCTTGCCCGCCTCGTCGGAGAAAACGCGCACATGGGCGATCTTTTCCGCAAGGCGCGCAGCGGTTTCCTCCGTGTCCTCCGGCCCGACGCCGAGAAGCACGAGAAAGCCCCGTCCAATGCGCCCGTTTTCCTTTCCCCCTATCGAAACCGATGCGGATGCCACCCGCGTCACCACTGCACGCAAAATGATTCCTCCTATCGCATATACGGGCGAACGAAGTCGCGTATTGTCTGGAAGTAGATGGCCTTCCCCGTCTGGCTCGCCGCCGCATGATTGGCATTTGGCACGAGGAGCGACTTCTTCGCCGGGGCGTTTGCCGCGTCGTAGAGCAGATCCATCATATAGTTCGGCACGAGCGTGTCCTTCTCTCCATGGATGAAGAGAATCGGCACGCGCGCATGGCGCACCGCGTCGATTGGCGCGGCATCCTTCAGGCTGAAGCCCGCCCTTTCTTCGCAGCGCCAGTCGAGGAGATTCATCGTCGGGAACGCCGGCACGCCGAAGGAATCCTCGACCTGCAGGGCGAGCAGATCGTAGGCGCTCGTATAGCCGCAGTCCTCGATGCAGGCGACGATCCCCTGCGGCAGATCCTGCCTGCCCGCCGCGAGCATGACCGCCGCCGCGCCCATCGAGACGCCGTGCATGACGATCCGCGCGCCGGGATGCTCGCGCACGATCCTATGCGCCCATAAGATGATATCCTCGCTCTCGCGCACGCCCATCGTCAGGTATCGCCCCTCGCTCTCTCCGGACGCGCGCAGGTCGGGCGTCACGACATGATAGCCCATCTGCAGGTAGTTCTCTGCGATATAGTAGGAATTCTGCTGCGTGCAGCCGTAGCCGTGCACGACGATTGTCCACCGCTCGCTCGCCCGCTCGGGCGAAAAGTGCGTCGCCGCGAGGTGCAGCCCGTCCGATGCGGTGAGCGACCAGTCCTCAGCGGCGTAGTCCGGCTTTGCGAGCTTCCGCGCCTCGGGCGGCATCAGGAGCGCATAGGCGCGCGGCGGCTCTTTCGGATTCTCCGCCGTGCCGCGCTCCAGCCCGAAATGCACGAAGTAATTGCCGAGGAGATACCCGATCCCCGTGATGATCGAGCAGGCGACAAGGATGGCCGTGAGCAAGAACGTGAGAAGTATCTGTTTCATCGTCTCCGAAAATGCCTTTCGATTGCCAAAACACTATAAAAAATGAGATAAAATCGACGAGGGCGGACAAACTTCCGCCTCGCCGATTGCCGACGGCACGGCCGTATAAGGGCACGGTTTCCCCGAATCAGTCCCCGCTCACGATGAGGTCGACCTTCGCCGTCCGCGGGTGGATCATGAGCCCATGCACCTTGACCGTGCGCGGGATATAGGGATTCTCGCGCAGCTTCTGCACGGCATGGCGCACATTCTCCTCGGGATCTTGGAATGCGTCTGCCCACTCGGCAAGCTCCTCATGCGCCGCTGCAATCGTCTCCTCCGCGATCCCATGCGCGCGCATTGCCGCCGCGAGACTCTCTGCCGTCGTCTTTGCCATGCCGCACTCGTAGTGGCCGATGACGGCGATCTCCTCGACGCCGAGCTCATAAATGGCGATCATCAGGCTGCGCACGACACTGTCGAGCGAGCCTGAGAGGTAGTTTCCGACTGTCTTGATGATCTTCGCGTCACCGCGCCCGATTCCGAGCGCCGGCTCCAAGATCTCCGTCAAACGCGTGTCCATGCAGGTGAAAATCGCGAGCTTCTTCTTCGGCAGCTTGCTCGTCTTGTGGTCTTCCATCGTGTAGTCGTGCGGCGCGCTCTTCTGGTACGCCTCATTGGCCGCAAGCATTTCTTCCAGTCTGGTCATGTCCATTGCTCCTTTATATGGATTTTCTTCCGTCTATTATACACGAAATGAAGCAGAAAAGTAACTGGATGTATGATATACTGATGGAGATCGTACGGCATGGCGTCATTTACTGAAGGGAGCATAATATGCAGCAGCTAAAGAAAACCTTCGCCAACTTTTTCACGTTGCGCGGGGACATCGCCCCCATGACGGAAATCACGGAGCGAATCCATGCAGGCGGCATCCTGCAGGGGACGAATTTCTGCATCCTCATTCTCGCGATCTTCATCGCCTCCATCGGGCTCAATATGAACAGCACGGCCGTCATCATCGGCGCCATGCTCATATCCCCCTTGATGGGCGTCATTCTTTCCATTGGCTACGGGCTTGCCACCTACGACACGCCATACGTCAGGCAGAGCTTCGTCAAGCTGTTTGCACAGGTTGCGATCTCCGTCTGCACCTCTGCGCTCTACTTCTCACTCTCGCCGATTGACACGCCATCGTCCGAGCTGCTCGCGCGCACGACGCCGACCATATGGGACGTGCTCATCGCCGTATTTGGCGGGCTTGCGGGCATCATCGGCATGACGCGCCTTGAAAAAAGCAACGTCATTCCGGGCGTCGCCATCGCGACGGCGCTCATGCCGCCACTCTGCACGGCCGGCTACGGCATCGCTGTCCATTCCCTCCCGTACACGCTCGGCGCACTCTACCTCTTTTTCATCAACAGCTTTTTCATCTGTCTCTCTGCCTTCTTCGTCCTAAAGCTCATCGGCGTGCCGAGCAAGGCTTACGTCTCAGAAACCGTCTTTCGCCGCCAACGCCATTTTCTCATCGCGCTCAGCATCGTCATCGTGATCCCGAGCCTCTACCTCGCCTACGGAAGCGTGCGCGAGAACTTGGAAAACGTGCAGGCGCAGGCCTTCCTAACCAAATACATCACGAGCGATTCACGGCAGGCGATCAACTATCAGCTGAATCGTGCAAACCGCACGCTAGAAGTCCTGCTCATCGGTACGCCGCTCGCAGACGACGAGATCGCCGCGCTGGAAAAGACGCTAAACACCTATCCTTCTTTAGACGGTTTTGCCCTGAAGATCCTGCAAAACCAGTCGTCCGAAGCCCTCTCCCCCGACGACCTGCGAAGCATGATCGATAATCGTCTCCAAGCAGCAAAAAAAACGGGTGTCCATACGAGCACGGCAGACGAGCTCAAAAAGTACCAGCAGCTCAGCGTCCGCTATGCACCCGCCTACCAAAAGGAGCAACAGGCAAAAGACCTCGAAGCGGCACTCAAAAAGAAAATCGCCGTGCTCTTTCCCAAAATCACCGCCTTCGAAATCGGCACGCTCCAAGAGAGCCGCACGCTGACGACAGATGCACAGAGGAATCCTGCCGCACCAGAGGCCGCCCCTTCCAAAGCAAAAGAAAGCGAGCCAGCTGCGGCGCGCCGCTACATGGCAATCGTCTACGTCCAATCGCCCTTGTCCGCCGACGAAGCCGCCCGCCTCCAGGAATGGCTCGAAAGCGAGGCGAAGGGGAGCGTCGTGCTGAACGTCCAAAACGATGCGCCAAATGCAGGCAAGGCCATCTCAGGCAACGGCATTGTCTGGTAATGGCGCCACGCGATAGCAGCTTCACGCAAAAGGCGTGCCCCTCAAAATGGGCACGCCTTTTCTTGCACCTTCTTACAAGCAGGAATCAGCTGCCCACTGCAAAAGGTCAATCGCGTCAATCCGATCCACCACGATGTCGCACATCGACAGATCTTGATTGAAGCTATGGGGACTATGGAAGCCGATGCAGCGCATTCCTGCCGCCTTTGCCGCGCGCGCGCCATTTCCCGCGTCCTCCAGGACGACGCACTCTGCATCATAAATAAATGCTTTCATCCATATCCCTCGCAGTCCCAAAAAATCCCTGCTTTCTTCATGGGAAGAAAGCAGGGACTACGATTTACTCGACCGTTACAGATTTTGCAAGGTTGCGTGGCTTGTCGACATCGCAACCGCGCGTGATCGCCGCATAGTAAGCGAGAAGCTGGAGCGGGACGACCGTCAGGAGCGGAATCAGAAGCTCGTCCGTCTGCGGGACGGCAATGACGTGATCGACGTATTTCGCAAGCTCCGTATCGCCTGCCGCCGCAAGGCCGATGACGACGGCGTCGCGCGCCTTGACCTCCTTGATGTTCGAGAGGGTCTTCTCGTAGACGCTCTTCTGCGTCGCGAGCGCAATGACCGGGACGCCCTCGATGATGAGCGCGAGCGTGCCATGCTTGAGCTCGCCTGCCGCATAGGCTTCGGCATGGATATAGGAAACTTCCTTGAGCTTCAGCGCACCTTCGAGCGCGACCTCGTAGTCGAGCGCGCGGCCGATGTAGAACACATCCTCGTTGAAGCCGTACTGCTTCGCGAATGTCTTGATCGGCTCGACATCGGAGAGCGTCTCGCTGACCTGTGCAGGAATATGCTTCAGCATAGTGATGAGCTCTTCGATGCGCTCTGCGCTCTGCGTGCCGCGAATCTGCGCCATATAGAGCGAAAGCATGAAGAACAGGATGAGCTGCGTCGTGTACGCCTTCGTCGATGCGACGGCGATCTCCGGGCCTGCCCAGGTGTAGAGCACCTGATCGGCCTCGCGCGCAATCGACGAGCCGACGACATTCGTGATGGCGAGCGTCTTCGCGCCGAGGCGCTTCGATTCCTTCAGCGCGGCGAGCGTGTCGCTCGTCTCGCCCGACTGCGAGACGACGATGAGCAGCGTATTCTCATCGACGATGGGGTTTCGATAGCGGAACTCGGACGCCACGTCGACCTCGACGAGCACGCGTGCCATCTTCTCGATGTAGAACTTGCCGACGAGCCCGGCATGGTATGCCGTGCCGCAGGCAACGATGTAGATCTTGTTGAACGAATTAAGGTAATCCGCATCCCATTTGAGCTCATCCATCACGATGGACTTGCCGTCCTTTGCAATGCGCTGGCTCATCGTGTCGCGCACGGCCTTCGGCTGCTCGTGGATCTCCTTGAGCATGAAGTGCTCGTAGCCGCCCTTTT
>ERZ772960.797-NODE-797-length-26582-cov-6.035511_pt1 | contig 26582 bp, 25 predicted proteins | sample MGYA00580678_ERZ772960 | MGnify/ENA primary metagenome ERZ772960 (study PRJEB29015, sample SAMEA2737930) | human oral metagenome | biome: human oral; feature: human-associated habitat; material: dental | place: China | collected 2059 ... | reverse complement strand
CACGGTCAGCCGCGGTGAACGGCAGGGCTGCTGCCGGGAGTGCAGCCGATTTTTTACGATAACGGTTATTTTTTGGGGGGATATAGATTCTCATGCGTAAGCCCTGCCGGGAAATTATCTTTTGTGTCGCATTATAAATCGATATACAAACAAGCTTACTGCCGCACTGAAAACTTTGTCTATCAGATTTGTGACCGTTCCGCCGAAGTAGGCGGCAAACTTTAAACTCTTTGTTACAACATATATTCCTTGCACAGCGTTGTCCACTTGCGGAATGGCGGTATTTGCCGAGTAAAAAAAATAAGAAATCGTATCGCCCAGCACCGAATTGGTGACGGCCGATATCAAACCTATCCACATAAAGCTTTCGGTTGAGTAAGAAAAACTTGTCTTTGAAAGGGAAGCGGCTTTTTCCCGCTCGGAATAAAACACTAGATATGCAACTACTGCGGTAGAAATATGACACAGCGTAAAAAGAATACCCGTGTTTGCAAAAATGCACAAAAGGACGTTGCTTCCAACTGCGCACACAATTCCCGGAACAAGACCGCATAAGGCCGTTACGGCGATGGTAAGCAGTGAATCCAAATACAGCGGAAAAGCGATGAGCCCTGCAAGATATGAACAAAGATAATTAATCGAAATGCCTGTAATCGTGAAAACGATTGTAAAAATTCTTTGTTTCATTGAACTTTCTTTCATTAAAATATCAGTCCTAAAAACTTTGCTTTTTCAATCAAATCGTGCCGGTCGCGAATAAACATTTTTTCGTAAACCGCAGTCCGCTGATTCAGAATTGTCTTTTTGGTTTTTCCGAGCCGCGTCGCAATTTCAACGATATCAAGACCTTTGGCAAGATGAATGAAAACTTCCCGCTCTTTTTTTGAAAGACTTTTGTAATTGTCGAAAAGATAACTTTTTTCGTCACGAGCGATATGCTTGCCTTTATTCTGCGGTAAAAGGGCGTACAAGATTTTGCTTGCCGCGCTGTTATAGTACGTGTTCCCGGAACCTACTGCAAGAATCGCTTTTTCAAGTTCGTCGACCGAAGCTTCTTTTGTGATAAAACCTTGCGCGCCCATCAAAAGCGCATTTTCTACGTGAATATCATCATTGTACATAGTGTAAACCAAAATCAAAATATCGGGATTCGCTCCTTTTATTTTTGAAACCGATTCAAGTGAATTTTCACCGTCGAGATTCAAATCCAAAATCACAATTTTAATATCTTTATGTTTAGTAAGTTTTTTGACCGCTTCAGGGATTGTCCCCGCACCTGTTATGGAAAGCGACGGATTTTTGTTTTGGAGCATAAAAATCATTCCGTCCCGCAAACCTGTGTGGTCGTCAACGAACAGAATCTTTAACGGTGACTGCAATTGTAAATCCTCCTTCGTTTATAAAATCGGCATCGCCGCCGATAAGCCGGGCACGTTTTTTGATATTGGCAAGGCCGTAATGTTTTACGGCATCTTTTTGATTTTTAGTTTGAACTTCAGTTTCTTCAAAACCTTTTCCGTTATCGCAGATTAGAAAACGGAAGTCATCGATCCCGTCCACGATTTTTATTTCGACTTGTGTCGCATCGGAATGCCGGGAGATATTGCTCAACGCTTCCTGCAGAATTCTGATAAGATGTGTTTTTTGCGTTTTTTCAAGTTTCAGTATTTTTTGACTTGCAACGTAAAGATTCGTTTTTATTCCGAAATTCGCTTCAAACGCAATGCAAATCTCACATACGATTTTTTCAAAATCTTCCGTAAACGCAATACTTCCGGAACCGATCATATACCGGATTTCGTTCAGCGCCTGATTCGCATAGAACTTTGATTTTGAAAAATCTTGTTTTTCAAGGTAGATTTTCAGTGCTGCAAGATTTTGTGCAACTCCGTCGTGAAGGTCGCGGCTGAAATTATTTTGCTCTGCCTGCATTGTTTTAAGCTGTTCGAGCTGCATTGCATTTTTAAAGAATTTTTCAAGGATTATAAAAGCTGCGATCGCAATCAAAAAAAGCGCGCTGTATAAAAGCGAATCGTAGCCGAGATTCAGCCTTGTCTGCGTCTCGTGAATGCGGTTTTGAAAGGCGATTACGGCATCAGGGTTCCGCTTACCGCTTTGAAGATTTTGAATGATTGCTTCAAGTTCTTTTTTTAACGGTGCGTCAAAATAGGTGAAAGCTTGGTAATCCGATTGCAGTTTACGCGCGATCTCTTCAAAGTCTACCGGATTATCTGCCGAAATGCCGGAGTTATCACCGCCGACGAACATGTGCTGCGGGTTCATCTGAAGCAATAACATCTCCGTATCGAGTTTTTGAATAAGGTTGTTGCTTGCCCTCTTAAAAAGAATTGTGCAAAAAAAGATTGCGAGCGCTATGCAGATAAATATCGACTCGATTTTAAAAATTTTCTTAATAATACCCGGCAACATGATTTTTGAGTATAACACGAACTTTTATTTTTGTTTTGGGAAAAATTCCCGAAATTTTTAGGAAAAAAGACCAAAGGAATATGTAGAAGGTGAAGTATAATACGAACGAAAAATTAGCCTATGATGCCGATTGGCGGAAAAACGGAAAGCTTAAAATAATTTGCAAGGAGAATGTAAAGATGGACTTATTGGAAATACTAAAAAAAAATTACGACAGATGTGCGGATAACATTATTCAAAAAAGCACTACGACAAAAGCCGTAGTTTCTGCCATGGATAATTGCAATCTTATATACGAAGCGATTGAAATCAGTTCAAAAGAACTCGTTTCTGCATCATTTAAAAAAGATTTTATAGAACGGATTAAGAACTTCGCGAGCGAAAAGAATTGCATTTATATCTTTAAAATCGACAATGATAAATGTCTTGAAGATATAAAAAAGATATTTGACGACAAGAAAAAAGATAAAAGTTTTCCATTCAATCTTCCCCAAAATAACAATGTGACAAAATCAGAAGTTCTTTACGTTGGGAGCAAAAGAGAGAATTTGCATGAAAGATTGTTTTTACATTTAGGTTTAAATCGTACGAACCGTACCGGAAGTTTTAAAAAGAAAAGTGGAAGTACCTATGCCTTATATTTATCTTCTTGGTGGAAGAACGAATTCCCGAATATAAAAATCACCGCATTCCGTTTTCCTGAGAACATTTCACCAATTCAACTTCAATTCATTGAAGACACATTTTCGGAAATACTGAATCCACTATTTGGAAAAAGAGGTCCAAACTCAAGATAAAATAAATCAAAGAAGCTGTATTTTAAACCTTTCGAGGAGAAAACATATGAAAACAAATAATACACAACACAAAGCATTTGCCTTTTTGGGAGCGGCTTTTGCGCTGCTCATCGCACTGCTGTTTACCGCTTGTCCGAACAATGCGGGCGATTCCGGCAGCGGCAACTCAGGCGGAGGCGGCGGGACGCCCGTTTCCAAGTACGCCGTCACCTTCGGTGTAGAAGGTACCGGCGGAACGCTTAAAGCAAAGGCAGACGGAGTTACGGAAACGGAGACGAGCCCCATAACGGTTCAAAAAGGCAAAACCGTAACCTTTACGGCAACGGCGGAGGCGGGCTATGCGGTAAAGGAGTGGAAGGCAGACGGAGCAGTTGTTACAGGCAACACGTCAAACACTTATACCTGCACCGTAACAAAAGCGGTAACAGTTAAGGTAAGTTTTCTTGCAGGCGAAACTTCGTATACGGTAAAACACTATCAGGAAAAAGCGGAAGGCGGCTACCCTGCAGAACCGACGGAAACCGAAAATAAAACCGGTACGGTCGGAACAAATGCCGCATACACGCCGAAAACCGGCGGAGCCTACGAAGGCTTTACCTACAAATCGGATCTTACCAAAGTAAACGGCACCGTACAGCTAAACGGCATAATAGCCGCCGACAACAGTACCGTCGTAGAACTCTTTTACGAGCGCAATACGGTAAACGTAACTTTTAACCTTGCAGGCGGCAACGTTTCAGGCAATGCCGGGCCTATCGTAAAAACGGGCAAATACGGGGCACCCTTAACAGCCCCCGCTCCCGTAAAAACGGGTTTCGTTTTTAAAGGATGGGATCCCGAACCGCCTACACCGTTTCTCTATCCTGCAGCCGATGCCGAATACACCGCACAATGGGTACCGATTTATACAATTTCCTTCGGAGTGGACGGCACACCGGCGAACGGTACACTCAAGGCGGAAGTCGACGGCAACGAAATCCATACGGGCGACAAGGTTGAGCAGGGAAAGACCGTAACCTTTACGGCAACGCCGACTGCGGGCTACGGGGTAAAAGAGTGGAAGGTAGACGGTACAGTTACAGGCAACACGTCAAACACTTATACCCACAACGTAACGGAAGCGGTAACAGTTAAGGTAAGTTTTCTTGCAGGCGAAACTTCGTATACGGTAAAACACTATCAGGAAAAAGCGGAAGGCGGCTACCCTGCAGAACCGACGGAAACCGAAAATAAAACCGGTACGGTCGGAACAAATGCCGCATACACGCCGAAAACCGGCGGAGCCTACGAAGGCTTTACCTACAAATCGGATCTTACCAAAGTAAACGGCACCGTACAGCTAAACGGCATAATAGCCGCCGACAACAGTACCGTCGTAGAACTCTTTTACGAGCGCAATACGGTAAACGTAACTTTTAACCTTGCAGGCGGCAACGTTTCAGGCAATGCCGGGCCTATCGTAAAAACGGGCAAATACGGGGCACCCTTAACAGCCCCCGCTCCCGTAAAAACGGGTTTCGTTTTTAAAGGATGGGATCCCGAACCGCCTACACCGTTTCTCTATCCTGCAGCCGATGCCGAATACACCGCACAATGGGTACCGATTTATACAATTTCCTTCGGGGTAACAGGTACGGGAGGCACGCTTAAAGCAAAGGTCGACAGCGGCACGGCAATCGATACAAGCCCCATAACAGTCGAACAGGGCAAAACCGTAACCTTTACCGCAACGGCAGCCGCGGGCTACGAGGTAGATACGTGGACGGTAACGCCCATATCAGCCTTACAGCCCGGTACGGGAACAACCGGCAGCGCAACGGCAACAATAACGGTAAGCGCCGCAACGGAAGTGAAAGTAACATTTAAGAAATTGGCATATTCCATAACCTTCGGGGTGGACGGCACACCGGCGAACGGTACACTCAAGGCGGAGGTCGACGGCAACGAAATCCATACGGGCGACAAGGTTGAGCAGGGCACGACCGTAATCTTTACCGCAACGCCGAGTTCGGGCTACGAGGTAGAAAGGTGGACAAAAAACGGCAAGTTCGAAGCAGGTACGATCTCCGTCTACAGCTGTACGGTACAGGCGGATACGGACATCAAAGTAGCATTTAAACCTTTCGACAAAACTTACACGGTAAGCAGGATAAGCTTTACGATGAAAGGCATCGCCGCCGTAACGAATGGAAGCGTGGGGCACGATGATAACACTAACAATGCCCCGCACACGGTAAGCTTAAGTACGTACCTGATAGGAGAGGCGGAGGTAACGCAGGAGCTGTGGCAAGCGGTGATGGGCAATAATCCGAGCGATTTTCAGGGAAGTTCCTACCCGCCTGTAAGCGGCGAAGTGCAGGGTAAGCGCCCGGTAGAGAAGGTGAATTGGTATCATGCAATAGTATTTTGCAATAAGCTGAGTAAGGCGTGCGGTCTTGAGCCCTGTTACAGGGTATTCGGCATAGACCTTGATACACTGACCTTTGACGATATACCGACATCGTGGGACTATAATTGGAATGCCGCCAGTTGTAACTGGAATAAAAACGGATTCCGCTTACCGACGGAGGCTGAATGGGAATGGGCTGCCAAAGGCGGAGAAAACGATAAATGGCCGGGAACAAATGTGGAGAGCGAACTTAAAGACTATGCGTGGTATGAGGCGAACAGCGGCAGGAAGACGCATGAAGTGAAGAAGAAATTGCCGAACGGCTATGGGCTCTACGACATGAGCGGGAACGTATATGAGTGGTGCTGGGATTGGTATAAGGATCCGCCTGCGGCCGGACAGGATCCGACCGGCCCTGCTAGAGGGCAGTACCGCATCGTACGCGGCGGTGGGTGGCGCGAAAACGCGGACTGGGTCTCTTGTGCGAAGCGGATCAAACAACGTCCTCCCGAAGGCTTGGACAGTGTTGGCTTGCGGCTGGCTTGCAGACCATGATTCGGTTTTATTCCCCGTCATCCGTGCCGGGGAATAAACCTCGAGTTTTGTCGGACTTTTCCGCCATGGACGGCGGTAATATAGGCTCGATTAAAAATGTACAGGACGTACATTTTTAATCGAGCTACCAATAGGATGGTGTGTATGGGCTTACGCACGGGCGCATACACACACTCGTTTACGTGCGGAATGCTCTGCGCTCAACACGGGGCGGCGCCGTCCCACACAGCGTTAGTATCGTATTTTTACTATACAAGTTAAGGCTCGGTTTAAGTCAAGAGGGGAAGAAACGAATTTGCCGCGGCAGTCGCATTATTACCGGCTGTTTGTACTTGTATTTTGTGCAAAAATATGTACACTATCTGCGGAGGAATCGACAATGATTACGCCGATGACAATTACGGAAGCCAGAAAAAAAATCACTTCCCTTGAACATACTATGGATTATGACGATACAATTTCCATTACCAATCATGGTAGAGAAGTGTTTGCTTTAATAAAATGGGATACCTATGAGAGTATTCGCGAAACGCTCGAAATTTTATCCGATAAAGAGCTTTCCGAACAGCTTGCTGTCGGTATTCGGCAAATCAATCAAAATAAATTAGTCGATTTCGATTCATTTAAACAAAAGCTTTTATGTACTCGATAAAACTGACGCGGATTGCAGCCGATTATATTGCGTCATTGGATCAAAAATCACAAACGCTCATTTTGGAAAAAATTGAAATTTTAAAATCCGAACCGCTAAAAGTCGGAAAACCTCTGAAGGGTAATTTACAAGGATATCGTTCAATCCGTTCGGTCGGACAGCGGTATAGAATTATTTATCGAGTGCGAGAGACGGAAATAGAAGTCATTGTTGTTGCCGTCGGAATAAGACGCGGCGGAGACCGAAAAAACGATATTTATGAATTGATGAAAAAATATATTAAGAGCGGCTTATTAAAGGATGAATAATATATGTCATCGCCGGACAATGGTCATCTTGTCCCTAATTCCTTCATCTTAAATGCTATCGGCGCGCCCGTTTGCGCAGCAGCGATTTCATCGATTATGCGTTGTACAAATTGTACCGCATCTTCCGCAGCTTTCCGCATTGCGTTTCCGTGAAAGACGTGGCCTGCCCCGTCAAGCGTTATAAGTTTCGCGTCGGGGAAGGTTTTAATCGCCCGTTCCGAATACGACAGCGGCACAAGCGAATCGGCCGTTCCGTGGATGATGAGCGTTTTGCCTGAATACTGCGGCATCAATGTATAAATGTCAAAGGACAGTACATCCTTATTATAAATGCGGCCTATGGTTTTTCCCAGCAGCTTCATTGTGTCGGGGATCCGTTCCGGATCGGGAGTGCGCCGCCGAACGTAATCATGCAACACAAAAGCGGGGTATAATAAAACCAAGCCTGCTACATCGGCGGGGCGCAGTGCGGCAACATAGGTCGAAACAAATCCGCCTTGGCTTTCTCCGAATAAAAAGATTTGCTCTGCCTTAAACCGCGCGTCGGTTTTTAAGTTATCGAAAATGACAATCAAATCTTCGGCTTCGGTAAGCATCGACATTTCCGTCATTTTTCCGTCGCTTTTGATATGATCGCCGCCGCCGATAAAGTCGAAAATGTATGCGGCGATGCCATGCTCCGCAAAAGATTCGGCATAGCCTTTAACGCTTCCGCGGTTTCCGCCGAATCCGTGCGAAAGGATGACCAGTGGCACGGGCGATGCGCGGTCGGGTATAAAAAGCTCTCCGGATATTTTCATGCCCTTTCTTTGAAAGTTCCGTTCTTCGACTTTAAAGGCGGCAGCCGTGTTTGTCTCTGCCGCGGCGAAGGTTCCGCTGCATAAAACGGCTGTAATCAATAAAGCGATGCCGCTCCAAAAGGCAATAGCGGCCGTCATTTTTGAAAATCTGTTCATTGGCTTTCTCCGTATTTTCGAATCGTGCCCCTTCGGGCATCAGCGCTTATTATTTTATCGATTTAATACCGGACGGACAATTGTCGCCTTTACATTGTCGCCTTCGCCTTTACATTATTTTGCCGATTTTTACATCCGTACCCCCGCAGCACCCCCGCGGGTCAGGGCAATTTCGAGTTTGCCGAAAACTCGCCGTACATCCGCAGGGTAATTTACAAAAATCGGCATTCGCGGTATACCGTGATTCTATGACCTATACGGAAAAATTCCTGAGCGATATCGCGCGTGCGGCAAAGCGCGAACGGGCGGAAAACGCCGGCCGTTACGACGCGAAAAAAACGTGTGAAAAAATCGCGCGTTCCCTTGAAAACGCGATCCGCGATCTCGGCGATCTTCCCCGCGCGGCCGGGGACTATTGGCTTACCGAGTATATCGATTCGTCTTCCGATATCGAAAACGAGCCGACGAGGGAGCACGCCGAAAAACTTGCCGCGATACTTTCGTTTTTGCGCGGCGAAGGCGACACGTCGAGCCTCTCTCCCCGCGACTGGAAAAATCTTGCCTCTCTCGTACAGGATGAAGCCGAAACGCTTCCGATCGAATCGCTTTCGTCGCTCATGGCTTCTCTCGTCGAACAAAAAGCGGTATAGCCTTATGCCGCAATCCTTTCGGACGGAGCGGATCGAAGAACCCGCTTTGCAGGGTTCCGCTCCGCTTCATTGCTCCGCTTCGCTCCGCAACGGCGTTCCGCCGCCCTTACAATCGGGCGTAGGCGCGTATGCTCCGTGCGTGCAGTGTCCCAGAAAATGCGGTGTCGACAGAAAAACCGCGCGCGGATTGTGCGGAGAAGGAGATGCCCTCCGCATCGCATCCGCGTGTCTGCACTTCGGCGAAGAGCCGCCTGTTACCGTGTTCGGCGGAAGCGGTACGATTTTTTTTACGGGCTGTACGCTCCGCTGCGCTTTTTGCCAAAATTATCAGATTTCGCAAAACGGCATGGGGCGCGCCGTCGATAAAACGGAATTTGTTAAAATCTGCCGGACGCTCGAAGACGCGGGCGCTGAAAACATAAACCTCGTCACCGGAAGCCACGCGATCCCGCTCATCGCTTCGTATTTGAAAAGCGCGCGCGAAGAGGGCGTGTCGATTCCGTTTTGCTGGAATTCTTCGGCATACGAATCGGTCGAAACGCTCGAACTGCTCGAAGACCTCGTGTCCGTATGGCTGCCCGATTTGAAAACGCTTTCGCCCGAACTTGCAAAACATCTCTTCGGTGCGGAAAATTATCCCGAAGCTGCCGCTCTCGCCGTCCGATGGATGATCGACCGTTTTCCGCTTTCTCTCGTGCAAAAGACAAAAGACGGAACCGAAAAAGAAAAGATCGAGCGCGGCGTCATCGTACGTCATCTCTTTTTACCAGGACGCTTTTCCGAAACGGCCGATACGCTCGCATGGCTCAAGCGTTATGCCGACGGCAAAGCGCTCGTTTCGCTCATGTCGCAGTACACGCCCGTACCTTTTGAAGAAAACGAAAGCGTGCGTGCAAAGCGGCTGGGCGCTTTGTCGGCGATCGAAAACCGCCTCGTAAGTAAAGCCGAAGATACCGATCTCCGCGACCTTATCGACGCGTACGGTTTCGAATATCTTTTTTATCAGGAGCTTTCCGACGATACGAGCTGGCTTCCCGATTTTAACCGTACGCAGCCCTTTTCAAACGCGCTCGCAAAACCCGTGTGGCATTGGAAAACGGGTTTTGCAGTGTAGAAAAACCGCAGGCAGGCGGCTGTTGATTGCCGAGCGGGCATCACATCGCTATGATGAATTGTAAGGAAACCTATGGCACCGCTCGTATTGAAACAGCTTGTAATTATGCTGTGTATCGTTTCGGTATCGTTTTTCTTTGCGCGGAAAATAAAGCCCGGAAAAACCGAACAGCAATTTTTAAGTAAAATTCTCCTCTATCTGGTCGCCCCGTGCCTTTTGCTGCACATACTCGATGCACCCTATGACGGGGAAAAAATAAAGCAGTTTATCGTTATCGCACTCGTGAGTGCGGTCATGCACGTGCTCTCGGCTTTTGTCGCGCGTATTTTTACACGATCGAAAACGGCGCAAGGAAAGGCGCTCGACGGTATCGACCGCATCGCCGTCGTGTTTACGAATTGCGGTTATATCGGTATTCCGCTCGTACACGGAGTGTTCGGCGATGAAGGCGTTTTTTATCTCACGGGATTTATCGCCGTATTCAATATCGCTATGTGGTCGTACGGAAGTTTCGAAATGTCCGGCAAAATCGAACTCAAAAAAGTGCTGCTCAATCCGAGCGTGATCGCCGTCGCGGCGGGCTTTATTCTTTTTTGCCTGCCGTTCAGATTGCCGCAAGTCATCGCTCATCCGGCGGCACTCATCGCGAGTATGAATACGCCGCTTTCAATGGTGATTCTCGGAATATTATTTGCGGACTTCCGCATTCCGTCGGAAAGCGCATTGTACATCGTTCACGCCGTAAAAGTCGTGCTGCTTCGCCTCGTGGTATCTTCGTTCGTCATGCTCGCGTTTATGTTCATCGTACTCCGTCTTACGGCTGCCGTTCCCGACGCGAAAAAAATCGCGTTCGTGCTTTACATCGCAAGCCTCTGTCCGTCGGGTATGGTCACGACAATGTTCGCCGCCGTTTTTGAAAAAGATACGTCGTATGCGAGTCTCGTCGTTTCCCTTACTTCCGCGCTGAGCCTTGTCACCGTTCCTCTTTTTGTGCGTTTGGCGGAAGCGGTGCTCCGGTAACGGAAGCGCGTGCAAGTACGCGGCAGGCGATAACGCGGAATGCGTTTTTTGCGGCGCTGTACAGGGCAGTGTAAGGGCGCGAAATCCGCCGCACGAAACGATCCGATGCGGAAAAATCAATCGCGCTCTTTTTTCGTGTACAGGATATATGTGTAGGGCAGGGTATCGTCGTCTACCTTTTTAATAATTTTTTTTTCGAAAAGCGTTTCGTCGAACTCGGGAAAAAAAGCGTCTCCGTCGACGTATGCGTCGATTTCCGTTATATAAAGCGCGCTGCAAAGCGGCAGCGCTTGTGCGTAAACCGCTTCGCCTCCCGCAAAAAAAATATCGGCCGGGGGATCGCTTTTTGCCGAAAGCGTTTCCGCAAGCGAAAGCGCTTCCCTCATGCTTCGCGCTTCGTAGAGCTTTGCTTCGTGCCGTCGTTTTTCGGAAAATATTTTGTTTTTCGAAAGGACGATCGTCGTTCTGCCTTTAAGCGGTTTTCCTATGGACTCAAATGTCTTTCGTCCCATGATTACGATATTGCCCGCGGTTATATCGCGGAAATGATGCAGTTCGTTTATTAATTTCCACGGGAGTTTGCCGTCTTTTCCGATCGCGCGGTTTTTTGCATATGCCGCGATGATTGCGAGCATGCCCTCTTACGCCTGCACTTCGACAAAGCTTCCGACGCTTTGCTTTTGCGCATAGACGCTTCTGTTGCCGCGGTAGGGATTTTTAATACGCTCCATCTGCTTTTGAATATCGGCGATGTGGACGCGGAGCAGGCTGCGGTTTTTTTCGTTTTGGGCGAGGACTTGCGACTGCAAGTGCGCGAGGTCTTTTTGAATCGATTCGAGTGCGCGCTTTTCGCCTTCCGGAGCGGAACTTCTGATCGACGAATACATTTCCGCCATCGGCACGATCACTTTTTGCAGGCCGGCGATATTCGAAACGACCTGCTGTTCGAGTTCCGTGTGCGCGATGAGCGCGTCGGTATTTTCTTCCGTAATCGACGTTTGCTGTTTTTCAAGCACTGAAAGATATTCGCGGAATTTGTCGCGCTGCCGTTCGAGCAGCGTTTTAAATCGTTTGAGTACGGCAACCCGTTCGTTTATTTCGTTTTGTGAAAGTTTCTGCATGATCACCTCTCGGTTCAGCCTTCTATATTCAATGCATTTGCGACCGTCGCCGCCGGCGCATTTGCCGTGCTGCTTGCCGCCTGCCGCCACGCGCCGGAAAGTTCCGTCATCATCGACAATACAAAATCGATCTTTTTTTTATCGCGGTTGATGTTTGCCGACATGAGTTCGTTATTGAAAAATATGTACAGCGACATGAGATTTTTTGCGATTTCTCCGCCCCTGTCCATATCGAGCGACACTTGCAGCTCCGTGATGATCGCCTGCGCTTTTTGCAGACAGTTGTTGAACTTTTCGATATCGCGCGCTTTTACGGTGTTCGCGGCATCGAACATATCGGCTGCGGCCGAGAGCTGGCGCACCGCTCCTTCATAGAGCAAAACGACGAGGTGCCCCTGACTGGCCGTGCGGATATTGGTATTTTTATATGCATTATACGCTTGATTATAGCCCATGTTCAACCTCCGTGTACCCATGCAGCAAATAATTTCCCTGAAATAACAGTCATCCGTATATCAGTATCGGTATTTGAAAATGAAACTTTATATAAAATTTATTCGGCGGGAGTATTTTTTCTGTCGACAAACCTGATGATATTTCGTATATTTAAAGTACCGGAATGTATCCCAGTGAGGTTTTTGATGAGCGATAAAATCGACGATAAAAAAGAAGACAATAAAGACGATCCGTACAATTTTTTTAAATTTGCCGGACCGGATAATAACGATAAAAAGAAAAAAGACGACGATAATAACCGTTCCCGTTTTCCGTTGTGGGCGCTTATGCTCCTCGTGCTTGCCGTCCTCGCGCTGGTCAATATGTTTGTCATGTCGAAGCCGGATAATCTCATCGATTTTTCGGAATTCCGCAGTCTCATCGAAGACGGAAAGATCGTTTCGGTCGAACTCGGCGAAACGTATTTTACCGGTTACGGTCCCGAGCGCGCCCTGTCTTCCGAACAGAGCACAAAAGGCTATATGCTCTTTCCCGTTCAAACGCGCAGCCGGCAGGAATATAAAACGCTCGGCGTACTGGGCCTGAGCGAAGGGCTCATTGAACTGATGAACGAAAAGGGTGTCGATTATAAATTCGTGCTTCGGCAAAACAGTTATCTCCTTCCGATCCTCGCCAATCTCATACCCATCGTTTTTATTTTCCTTATGTACTTTTTCGTGCTCCGAAAGATGGGAAGCGGCATGGGCGGCGGTATGGGAAGTATTTTCGGTGCGGGGCAGTCGCGCGCAAAAGCCGTCGAAGAGGGCAAAGTGAAGACGCGCTTTTCCGACGTCGCGGGCGTCGACGAAGCGAAAGAGGAGCTCGTCGAAGTCGTCGATTTTTTAAAGCAGCCGAAAAAATACACCGACATCGGCGGTAAGATCCCGAAGGGCGTGCTCCTGGTCGGGCCTCCGGGTACGGGTAAAACGCTCCTCGCGCGCGCCGTAGCGGGAGAAGCGGGTGTACCGTTTTTCCGCATTTCGGGTTCGGACTTCGTTGAAATGTTCGTCGGCGTCGGTGCGAGCCGCGTTCGCGATCTCTTCCGCCAAGCGCGCGAAAAAGCGCCGTGCATCATCTTTATCGACGAACTCGACGCGATCGGCAAAAGCCGTATGAACAACCTCGGCGGCAACGACGAACGCGAACAGACGCTCAACCAGCTCCTCGTCGAAATGGACGGTTTCGACAACGAAAAAGGATTGATCATTTTGGCGGCGACGAACCGCCCCGACATACTCGATCCCGCGCTTTTGCGCCCCGGCCGCTTTGACCGCCAAGTGCCCGTCGAACGTCCCGACGTCAAGGGCAGGGAAGAGATTTTGCGCATCCACGCGAAAAACGTCAAACTCGATTCCGACGTCGATTTCGAATCCCTCGCTCACGGCACGATAGGTTTTGCGGGGGCCGACCTTGCGAACGTCGTAAACGAAGCGGCATTGCTCGCCGTACGCAACGGACACGCGAAAGTGACGATGTCCGATTTTAACGACGCGATCGACAAAGTGAGCATCGGTCTCAAAAAAAAGACGCGCAAGGAAAACGAAAAAGAACGGCGCATCGTCGCGTTCCATGAAACGGGGCACGCGCTCGTCGGCGCTTTTACGCCCGACTATCCGCCGGTCAACAAGATCACCGTCGTTCCGCGCTCGCACGGTATCGGAGGCTTTACGCAGTACCGTGAAGAGGAAGAAAAAACGATGCAGACGAAACGCGATTTGATCAACGAAGTCGATGTCCTCCTCGGCGGACGTGCTGCCGAACAGGTCATCTTCGACGAGATTTCGACCGGAGCCGCAAACGATATCCAGCGGGCAACCGACACGATCCGCAAAATGATCACCGATTACGGTATGAGCGACCGATTTAAAAACGTTACGCTCGGAAAATCGGGGCAGGGATACGGGGCTACCGAACCGCAGCTTGTGCGCGAATATTCGGAAGAAACGCAAAAATACATCGACGAAGAGATTGCCCGCATTATGGCGGAGCGTTACAAATCCGTCGTTGCGCTTTTGAAAAAACACCGCGAGCTGCTCGAATACATCGCGAAGTATCTGCTCGAAAAAGAAACGATGGAAGGCAAAGAATTCGAAGATATCGTCAAAGCCGAAGCGCACGCAAAAGCGATCGAAGACGCGTCAAAGCCCGCCGCAAAAAAATCGGCAAAACGCGTGCAGCCTGAGCGATGATCGCTGCGGCGTATAGTCGCGACAGCGTAACAGCCGGACACGGCGTTTTCGATGAAACGTGTGTAGGTTTTTGCGTCGATCGCCGCGGCGGTGCCGGGCGTTTTTGCAAGCTGTGTGCGATCCGCAAAAAGCGCTTTTATAAGCTGCGGCCGCGCGTTGTAAACGCTCTTGCGACGCGCTTGACAGACTTCAGTATTTTTGAATATATTTACTCATGCTAAAGGTTATACCTCGGAGGTATTCGATATGAAAGTGCTCGGTAAATGTGCAGGTTTTGCGCTTGCTGCAGCTTTGGCGCTTTTTGCAGCGGGCTGTTCCAAAAGCGAAAGCGATACGATTGCGATAGGCGGCATCTTTCCGCTGTCGGGCGACGTCGCCGTATACGGCGTCGAATGTAAAAAAGGCATCGACCTCGCTATCGATGAAATAAACGAAGCGGGCGGCGTAAACGGTAAAAAACTCGTTCTTATCGGAGAAGACGATGAAGGCAAACCCGACAAGAGCGTCAACGCGTTCAAAAAATTGACGACGAAAGACAAAGTGAAATTCATTATCGGTTCGCTGACGTCAGGCTGCGTACAGGCGGTAACGACGCTTGCACAGGCGGGCCGCGTCATTCAAATCGCACCGGCGGCTACGTCCCCCGCGATCACCGAGGCGGGCGATTATATTTTCCGCGCATGCTTTATCGATCCGTTTCAGGGAACGGTCGGCGGCAAATTCGCGACGGATACGCTCGGTGCAAAGCGCGCCGCCGTTTTGTACGACATTCAAAACGATTATTCCGTCGGGCTCGAAGAAAATTTCGTCAAAGCGTTTGAGGCCGGCGGCGGAACGGTCGTCGCGCGCGAATCGTATTCGACCGGCGATAAGGATTTCAACGCGCAGCTTACGAAGATTAAAAATGCGGCACCCGATGTCGTCTATATTCCCGATTACTACGGTACGGTCGCGCTCATCGCGCGCCAGCTCCGTATGCAGGGCATAACGACGCCGATCGTCGGCGGGGACGGATGGGACGGACTGGCCGGAAATGCGGGAGACGAAGTGCTTAACGGATTTTATTCGAATCACTATGCGGTCGATTCGGAAGTTCCTGCGGTACAGAAATTCGTTTCGTCTTTCAAGACAAAATACAATTCCGCGCCCAACGCGTTTGCGGCTCTCGGCTACGACAGCGTGTACATGCTGCGCGATGCGATCGTAAAAGCCGGAACCCTCGACGTCGCTTCCGTCCGCTCGGCGCTTGAGCAGACGGACGGCGATTACGTTACGGGGCATTTGACTTTCGATGCCCGGCACAATCCCGTCAAATCCGCGGTCATACTCGAACTCGTGCGAAGCGGCGACGGAAAGTTGACGAGCGTGTATAAGACGACGGTCAATCCCTAAAGCTTTTTTGCACGGCAAAAGGCGCCCCTTCCTTTGCGAAGCGGCGCCTTTTTTATTTTCCTTTCGTTTCGGATAGCAACTAAATGGCGAGTTTTGAAAGCAAATAAAATTGTGCGGAGGCGAGGTTCCGGCAGCGTGCCGTTTCGAGCGTTATGCTTACGGAAATCTATCCTAAAAGCTCGACCGCGGCTAAGCGGACGGGTTCTCGCTGAAAGCATATCTTTTATTTAGATAATACTTTCAAAACTCGATATTCAGGATATAATTATTAATGAACGTTTTATTGAATAATCGGCGCGGATATGGTACTGTAAAACTTACCGTTTAATACAGAAAATAAAAAGATTGGAAAAGGTTTGGTAATCGGCTATGAATAACGGTTTACTGTTTTTACAGCAGCTCATCAACGGGCTTTCGCTCGGCAGTATCTATGCTCTCATCGCGCTCGGCTATACGATGGTCTACGGTATTGTAAAACTTATCAATTTTGCTCACGGAGATATCGTCATGATGGGAGCGTACGCGGGCTACTTCGTGCTTGTCGCGCTCGGATCCGCGCCTTCGGTCGCAGCAAGCGTCACTCCCGTAAGCCTCGTGCTCGCCTTCGCCGCGGCTATGGTCGTTTGCGCCCTGCTTTCGCTCGTCATCGAGCGCTTTGCCTACCGACCGCTCCGCTCGGCTCCGCGCCTCAATTCGCTTATCACGGCGATCGCGGTCGAACTCATTTTGCAAAATACGATGCGCGTACTGCCCTTTGTCGGTCCCGATCCTCGCCAATTTCCGACGATTGCGGTAAAAAACTTTTTATTCGGCTCTCTTGCCGTATCGAATATCCAGTGTATCGTCATCGCATCGAGCGCGTTTTTGATGATCGTTTTAAATTATATCGTAAACAGGACGAAGACGGGCAAAGCGATGCAAGCCGTTTCGTTCGATATGCAGGCCGCTTCTCTGATGGGCATCAGCGTCAACCGCATTATCGCGGTCACCTTTGTCATAGGCTCTATCCTCGCCGGTGCGGGCGGCGTTTTGTATGCGACCGCCTATCCGCAAGTCGATCCGATGATGGGTTATATGCCCGGTCTCAAAGCCTTTATCGCGGCTGTTCTCGGCGGCATCGGTTCGATCCCCGGTGCGATGTTCGGCGGTATCCTGCTCGGCATCGCGGAAACGCTCACGAAGGGCTTTCTCTCTTCGCAGTACGCGGACGCGATTTCTTTTTCGATTTTAATAATCGTCCTTTTGGTAAAGCCGTCGGGCATATTCGGAAAAAGCCGTACGGTAAAAGTGTGATGCGCCAAGCGTAGGAATACGGCTTCCGCATCGCATAGGAGTTATTATTAATTATGAAAAATACACTGCTGAAAAATATGCTCGTTCCGGGTGTGTGTGCACTGCTTGCAGTCGCGCTTCCCGCCCTCCTCATACGCTTGGAAATCATCGATGCGTATACCGCGCAGATACTCACGCTGTCGGCGGTCAACGCGATCATGGCGCTCAGCGTCAATATGATCTGCGGCATTACGGGGCAGTTGTCGCTCGGGCAGGCGGGCTTTATGGCGATCGGCGCGTATGCGACGATTTTGCTTTCGACGAGTGCGCATGTGCCGCTGCCCCTTTCGATCGTTTTAGCCGGTATCCTTACGTCGTTTTTCGGATTTCTCATCGGCTTTCCGACGCTCAAACTCGAAGGTGATTACCTTGCGATCGTAACGCTCGGCTTCGGTGAAATAATCCGCGTCGTACTCGTCAATTTAAAACGATGGACGGGCGGCCCGAACGGTAAACAATTTCCGACTGCGCTCGCCCTCAATCCCGCGCTCGCGTATACGGTTATCGTCGGAACTCTCGTCGCCCTCATCGTTTTGCTTCAAAACTTTATACGATCGACTTACGGACGCGCGATCCTTGCCGTGCGTGAAGACGAAATCGCCGCGAATGCTGCGGGCATCGACGTGTTTAAATATAAGATGCTCGGTTTCGTCGTCGCCTCTTTTGTCGCGGGTATCGGCGGAGCGCTCTATGCGCCCTTTATCGGATTCGTAAAACCGGACCAGGCGTCGTTTACGAAGAGCATCGATTATCTCATCTTCGTCGTACTCGGCGGTATGGGGTCGACGACCGGAAGCGTGCTCGCGGCCTTTGTGCTCACCTACGTGCAGGAGTTTTTACGTTTTTTGCAAAATTATCGCCTGCTCATTTACCCTGTCATCCTCATCATCGTGATGATATTCCGCCCGCAGGGACTCATGGGGATGAAAGAATTTTCATTTGTCCGCACCTTCGATAAAATCGCTTCGATTCTCGCGCGCGGCAAAAAAACGGAGGCGCGCAATGGCTGACGAAAAAAAACTCGTGCTCGAAGCAACCGACGTTTCGATCATCTTCGGCGGTTTGTGCGCGGTGAGCGAATTTTCATGCGAACTGCGTGAAGGAGGACTCTACGGTTTGATCGGCCCGAACGGCGCGGGGAAGACGACGCTGTTCAATATGATCAGCGGTATCTATACGCCGACTTCGGGACAACTTTCGTTTTGGGATAAAAACGGCAAAGTCCGCATCATCAATAAGATGAAGCCCGCCGAGCTCAACGCGATCGGCATCGCGCGCACCTTTCAAAACATCAGGCTTTTCGGAAATCTTTCGGTGTCCGATAATGTGCGCATCGCGCTGCATTCGTCGCGTACGGTTTCTCCTCTCGACGTGTTGCTTCGTACTCCGAAATTCCGCCGTGACGAAAAAATGATGAGCGAACGGGCGATGCACCTTTTGCAGCTGTTTAAAATCGACGGCAAAAAAGACTCACTCGCGCGCAACCTGCCCTACGGCGAACAGCGCAAATTGGAAATCGCACGCGCCCTTGCATCGAAGCCGAAGCTGCTTTTGCTCGACGAACCGGCGGCCGGAATGAATCCGCAGGAAACGGCGGAACTCATGCGTATGATCGATTTTATCAGAAAGGAATTCGATTTGACGATTTTGCTCATCGAACACGATATGAAGCTCGTCATGGGAATCTGCGAACATATCATGGTGCTCGATTACGGACGCGTCATTGCGGAAGGAAAGCCCGAAGAGATTCGGACGAATCCGCAGGTCATCAAAGCTTATCTCGGCCGGGACGCGTCGTAAACGAGAATCGATTTTTATTAATTTTTATAATGGGAGGCACGATGAGTACGCTGCTCGAAGTTAAAAACCTCACCGTCTCATACGGCGCGATCAAAGCGCTTCACGATATTTCGTTTTCGGTCGAAGATAAAGAAGTTATCACGCTGATAGGATCGAACGGCGCGGGAAAGACGACGACGCTGCACGCCGTTTCGAATATTTTGAAAAAGGATGCGGGAAGCGTTTTTTTCGACGGAGAAGACATAACCGATTGCGCGCCCGACAAAATCGTCGAGCGCCGTTTGATTCAAGTGCCGGAAGGCCGTCGCATTTTTCAAAACCTTTCGGTGCGCGAAAACCTCGAACTCGGCGCCTATTTGCGGCGTGACAAGGCGGAAGTCCGGCGCGATACGGAAAAGGTGTTCGCTCTTTTTCCGCGGTTGAAAGAGCGCGTAAAGCAAAATGCGGGAACGCTTTCCGGAGGAGAGCAGCAGATGCTTGCGATGGGCCGCGCACTTATGGCTTCTCCGAAACTGCTTTTGCTCGACGAACCTTCTATGGGGCTTGCGCCGATCCTCGTCGACGAAATCTTTTCGATCATTAAAAAAATCAGCGCGGAAGGGACGACGATTTTGCTTGTCGAACAAAACGCGTATAAAGCGCTTTCCGTTGCCGATCGCGCGTACATCCTCGAAACGGGCGCAATATCGAAGAGCGGTAAAGCGGCCGATCTCGCTGCAGATCCCGCAGTAAAAGCGGCTTACCTCGGCGGTTAGTTCATCACGCGGCGACGGTGGCAGCGTATGTTGCGGATTTTTTTTGCGGTACCGGAGCATAGCGGCTCATAAAAAAAAATCGCAACGTGGCGGTAAAATCGCGCGGAATGTGTTATAATACTAAGGAAATGCAGAACAGGGCAACCGAGTCGGAAATGTATTAGGTATGAAAATAGTGTATGCGGGTACATAAAACGCGGCGGAACGCGAGGCAGCGGAACTGCCGCCGAGCCGCTCAGACCGATGGCAAGCAATCTCTTTGTAAAAAGAGATTGCGCAGTCCGATTCCGATTACGGTCTGCCGCGGCGGACGGCAGGGCTGCTGCCGGGAGTGCAGCCGCTTTTTACATTATACGTTATTTTTTAGATGACATAGTTTCCGGCTCGGTTGCCTTGGGGTGCAGGAGGATTTGTATGATTGTAAAGGATGTGATGACGCGAAACCCGGTGTACGTTTCTCCGGAGACGACGCTTACGGAAGCCAAAGCGCTTATGACGAAAAAAAACATCAACAAGCTGCCCGTCATCGATAAAAACGACAGACTCGCCGGCATCATCACAAAAAACGATTTGGCAAAAGCCGGTCCGTCCGACGCGACCACGCTCGACATGTATGAAATCGGCTATCTGCTTTCGAAGCTTACCGTCGAAAAAATCATGACGAAAAAAGTCGTCACGGTTTCCGAAAACGAAATCGTCGAAGAAGCGGCGCGTATCATGGTCGACAATCAAATCGGATGTCTTCCCGTTATGAAAGACGATATCCTCATCGGCATCGTAACCGAAAGCGATCTCTTTCACCTGTTTACCAATATGTTCGGTGCCCGCCACGAAGGAGTGCGCGTGACGATAAGCAGCGCCGACAAGCCCGGTCAGCTGGCAAAGATCGCCGAAAAGATCGCGGCGCTCAACGGCAATATCGTTTCCGTCGTTACCGACGAACTGAAAGAGCCCGGCGTGCGCCGTCTTACGATAAAAGCGACCGACATAACGCTCGAGCGGATGCAGTCGATACTTTCGGATTGCGGCGTTTCCGTAGAAGATATCCGCGTCGTGTGACAAAGTGCGCAAAGATTTGCTTTTGCGGCAGACTGTCAGTATTTTATAAACGATGAAAGCACAGGCGAAAACGCTTATCGACAGATTTCTCAGAACCTACCGCGACGTTTTTTCCGATAAGGATTTTGCGCGCATACTCGGCAAAATGGGTATGCGCGCGACGCGTACGATGTGCGAAGATTACCTCGTGTCAAGCGATTGCGTTTTTATGATCGACGACGGGCTCTATATCACGCGAGCGGGAGCGTTTTCGAACCGTTGGTTCAGTTTTAAGCCGACTCGCCGCGAAGTCGAACACAAGTGTTTTGCCGCGGGCGCGAGGTGTATGCCCTTTGTCGATCCCGAAATGCTTCCGTCCTCGCTCACTTTTACGTACAAAGGTGAACTGCTTTCGCGCCGCGTCGCTGTCTTTGCAAGTACCGATGCGGCCGATCTCTTTGCGCTCTACGGTTCCGAATTCGCGTCTCAATATATCGCTGCCGATCCCGCGAACGAGGGGATGGATTTGGCATCGCAGGATTTCGAGCTGCCGCCCGAAGTGCGTCTTACGGTCAATTCACTCGAGCCGCTCGTCAAATACTGCGGATTCAAATACGGCGATCGTCTCTTGTGCCGCGTCGTCGATTGGGATTTCGGGCAAATCGAAGTCGTGCCGGTAAAGCGCGATGAAAATTCGATGCGTATGCAAGCCGACGATCTTGAACGGCAAAATTGGTATAACAGGATCGAAGCCGACCTTCTCGAAAGTTTCGACGCTACAGGTCCCTGCGCATCGATCGAAGAGCAGCTCGCCTGCATTTTCCTCGACGACGGAGATGCGCTGTGTACGACGCACTGCGGTTCGGTCGAAGAGTTTCTGCTGCAAAGCCGCAAAGTCGCATATGAGCCTTTCGGCGTTGAAACGCGCTTATGGAAAGCCGGAGAAGAAGTTCCCGCCGTCGGGAAATGGAATAATTTTTTGAACGTCGATACGGATTCCGATGATTCGATATTTGAAGATATGGCCGCTCCCGATTTTGTTTTCGACGCCTATATCGAAGATCAGCTTTTCGAAAAAAAATACGACCCCGACATTGTTCTCGACCGAATTTTGCCGGACGGCGTTCATTTAAAACCGGAAGAGCGAAAAATCCTTTTATTGCATATCGATTCGTGTCACGCCATAATAAAAAAAGATTACAACTGGTTTGCCGATTTTCATATCGGGCCGCTGCGCCGCCGCGCGCTTGCACTGTACCGGAAGGCGAGCCGGCTCGTGTTGGAGATCGATCGAGCCGCCGTAAACCTTGCTCGCTACCCGCAGCAGGAGCTCGTCATCCTGTCGCAGATATACAATCACGTTTTGCGCATGTTGGAGATGATCGAACGGGAGCCCGCAGCTGCAGCCGAAGATGCCGATGAGATCGCGGCATCGCTCGACGGCATGGAATGCAATTTTGAAGATATCAGCGGCGAACTTACCGATGCCGTCAAATCGGAAAGCGGCAACGGCTTTATCGTCGTAAAATAATAATTATTAATTATTTTTGATAGGAGCGATTATGAACGAAAAAGCGATTAAGGCCGTTGCGGCAAGCGTACGCAGCCTTTCGATGGATGCCATTCAAAAGGCGAATTCGGGGCATCCGGGTATCCCGCTCGGAGCTGCGGAATTGGCGGCCGTTCTTTACGGCGACATATTAAAGCACAATCCCGCCGATTCGAAGTGGGCAGACCGCGACCGTTTTTTGATTTCCGCGGGACACGGCTCTATGTGGCTGTATGCGATTTTGCACCTCGCGGGCTACAAAGTGACGCTCGATGACATAAAGAGTTTTCGCCAAGTAGGTTCGAAGTGTCCGGGGCACCCCGAATACGGCGCGACGGACGGCGTTGAAAACACGAGCGGCCCGCTCGGACAGGGTATGGCGATGGCGGTCGGCTCGGCAATCGCGGAAACGATGCTTGCCGCTCGATTCAATACGGCTTCTCGTAAAATAGTCGATCACTATACGTATTCGCTCGTCGGCGAAGGCTGCCTCCAAGAAGGCGTTGCATCCGAAGCGTCGAGTCTTGCGGGACACTTGAAGCTTGGAAAGCTCATCGTATTTTACGACGAAAATAAAATCAGCATAGACGGTTCGACCGATATCGCTTTTACCGATGATATCGAAAAGCGCTACGAAGCGTACGGCTGGCAGGTTTTGAAAGGTTCGATGTACGAACCGGAAAACATTATTAAATTAACCGAAAAAGCGAAACAATGCACCGATAAGCCGACGCTCATCATGCTTACGTCGGTTATCGGAAAATACGCGCCGAAGCAGGGCACGCCCGACGTACACGGCGCTCCCCTCGGTGCCGATGGCGTAAAGGCTGCGAAGGAAGCGATCGGTTTGCCTTCCGACAAAGACTTTTACGTGCTCCCCGAAGCGTACGATTATTTTGCCGCAAAAAAAGCGGTGTACGCGGAGCGCGAAGCGGAATGGAAAAAAGAGTTCGAAGCGTGGTCTGAAGAAAATCCCGAACTTCGAAAAGAGTGGGACGCTTTCCATACGGACTCTCCCACGAACGACGTTCCGGACGTTTCATTCAAAGTCGGAGATTCCCTTGCAACGCGCGATGCGAGCGGTAAAGAGATCGTCGTGATCGCAAAGCGCTACGGAAATGTCGTCGGCGGTTCGGCGGATTTGACAGGGCCGAATAAAACGAAGATCGACGACTTGGACGGAGTTTATTCGCCCGAAAATCGAAAAGGGCGCATGATCGAATTCGGTATCCGCGAGTTTGCGATGTCGGCGATCAGCGCGGGCATCAGTCTGCACGGAGGTCTTCGCCCGTTCTGTGCGACTTTCCTCGTGTTCAGCGATTACCTTCGTCCCTCGCTGCGCGTCGTCTCCCTCATGAAGCAGCCGGTCATATACGTTTTTACGCACGATTCTATTTACGTCGGCGAAGACGGACCGACGCACCAGCCGGTCGAAACGCTCGCTTCTCTCCGTGCGATCCCCGGCGTACAAGTGCTCCGTCCCGGCGATGCCGAAGAGACGGTCGAAGCGTGGAAGATGGCCTACGAAAGCAAAGATCATCCGGTTTGCCTTGCGCTGACGCGGCAAAAACTTACGGTATACGAAAAAGCCGACAAAGACTGGAAAAAGACGATCCGCACGGGCGCGTACGTCGTGCAGGAGGGAAACGCCGCTCCGGATATTACCGTTCTCGCATCGGGCTCCGAAGTGAATACGGCGCTTGAAGCGGCAAAGCTCGTTCCTGAAAAAAAGATCCGCATCGTATCGGTTATCGATTTGAAGCGATTTTCCGAAGCGGACGATGCGGTGCGAAACAAAATCATCGGAAGTGCAAAGCGCGTCGTCGCCGCTGAAGCGGGCATCGGTACGGAGTGGTTCCGCTTCGTAAAAGATCGCAGCGATATCTTCTGTATCGAAACCTTCGGCGAATCGGGGCCGGCGGAAAAAGTCGCGGAGCATTTGCACTTTACCGCTTCCGATCTTGCAAAACTGCTGAAGCGCTGAGTGCCGCATCGCGGGTAAAAACGCCGCTTACGCTGAAAGCGCAAAGTAAAAATTGCTAGGCGGCAATAAAACGAATTTCGATTTTATTAAATTAATTTCGAAATGCAATCTGTTTGTGCAGGTGTGATGCGAAGTACAGTCTGCAATATCGCACGTGCTTTGTACGGGAGTATGTATGAAAAAACTTGTAGTATCGTTTGCCGCTGCGGCCGCATTCGCGTTTTTGGCGGCGGGCTGTTCGGGCGTAAAAGCGGGAACCTATTCCGCTTCCGAAAAAGGTTTCGGCGGAGAGGTTACGGTATCGCTGACGCTCGATGCGTCGGGCAAAATCACCGATGCCGTCATCGCGGCTCCGAATGAAACGCCGAACATCGGCGGAGCGGCGGCGGAAAAGCTCGCGCGTTCCATCGTTTCGTCTCAGACGATTGCGCTCGACGGTGTTTCCGGTGCGACGCTTACGAGTAAGGCGGTGTTTTCGGCCGCCGAAGCCGCGCTTAAAAAGTCGGGCGCAAAACTTGCCGCGTATAAAAAATCCGTTGCAAAAAGCGGCGCCGACGAAGAGCTTACGGTCGATGTCGTCGTTGCAGGCGCGGGAGGATCGGGAACGGCTGCGGCACTTGCCGCTTCGGAAGCGGGGGAGCGTGTTGTGATTCTCGAAAAGCTTTCGAATTACGGCGGCAACAGCCGGCTCGCTTCGGGATTTTTTGCGGTCGATTCGAAACTGCAGCGGGCAAAGGGCATGCGCCTTTCCGAAGACGTCGCCGTGCACCGCCTCCTCGAATTCAATCAATATCTTTCAAACGGGCCGCTTACCCGCGCCGTCGTCTATAAAGCTGCCGATACGATCGATTGGCTTACGGACTACGGCATGACTTTTCACTTGCAGGAGAAAACGACGCAGTTTGCACACGAGGGCGATGCGTATGAAGCGTTTTGCTATCACAAATACGACGACAGCGCTCAGGGCTTCGACAATCTCTATGCGAATCTCAAAAAGATGGGAGCCGAACTCCGCACGAATACGCGTCTCACCGAAATCATGCAAAACGCCGACGGTACCGTTACCGGCGTAAAAGCCGAAAAAGAAGACGGAGGCGTGCTCACCGTTCACGCGAAAGCGGTCGTTATCGCAACCGGCGGCTTCGGCGGAGACGTCGAACGCGTGCGGCGGGAACTCAAAACGCCGTACCTCAATTTTATCGGCATGCCGAGCATGGGCGAAGGCTTGGATGCTATGCTGAAAGCCGGAGCGAAGGATTGGGATGCGACGCCGCTTTTGCACGGCTGTCAGCTTGCCGAAAGCACCGTTGCGAAAGAATCGAGCCGCGAACACCTCGCAGGTTATTCGTCATCCGCACTCACGTGGCTTTTGCAGTCGCCGCTTTTGTGGGTTGACGGAGAGGGCAGCCGCTTCGTAAACGAAGACGTCGTCTACGATACGGCGTTTTGGGCGAATGCCGGCTATGCCGCGGGCGGACGCTATTTTATCGTCGCGGATCAGGCGACTCTCGACAGTTACACGAACGGAGATACGCTTCGCCTTTCGTACAGCGGACCCGGACCGAGCAAAGAAGGCGGAAACTTGACCGAACTCGCGGAGCTCGCAGTACAGGGCAAAACGGCGTGGAAGGGAAATACGCTTTCAGAGCTCGCATCCGCAGCAGGTTTCGATGAAAGAAGTTTCGCTTCTTCCGTCGACCGCTACAATACGATGGTTTCGCAGAGGAACGACACCGATTACGGAAAGTCCGCAAAGTCGCTCCGCTTCGGCGTATCGCAAGGACCCTTTTATGCGTTCGACTGCCGCGCCGTATTTCTCGGAACGATCGGCGGCGTAAAAGTCGATGAACATTTGCGCGTGCTCGACGTCGAGCATTACAAACCCATTCCGGGGCTTTTTGCCGCGGGGACGAGCGCCGGCGGCTACTATGCGGGCAGGGGCTATCCTCCGTATGAAGGACTTGCGTGCGGATTTGCATGGACATCCGGGCGCATCGCAGGCGAAAGCGCCGCTTCTTACGCTGAAAGCGCAAAGTAAAAATTGCTAGGCGGCAAT
>ERZ772960.796-NODE-796-length-26619-cov-3.348893_pt1 | contig 26619 bp, 17 predicted proteins | sample MGYA00580678_ERZ772960 | MGnify/ENA primary metagenome ERZ772960 (study PRJEB29015, sample SAMEA2737930) | human oral metagenome | biome: human oral; feature: human-associated habitat; material: dental | place: China | collected 2059 ... | reverse complement strand
GCAAAGAAGTGGGTAAGGAAGCTAAGGGACGCCTTCAAGAACCAAAATATCCTGGGAGACTGGGATTTCCTGAACGGGAAAGTGCACTTTGAAAGCGGAGATTACGACACGGCATGGCACAGTTTTGACCATGCTTATCACAAGTCGGCAGCCGACTGCTTCAAGGAGCAAAACCCCAAGTATCTCGATTTTTACAGGCATCCTGAAAAATATTCAAGGGAATAACCGCGTTATCCCGATATATTCCCTTTCATCAAAAACCAGAAAGAATCATGAAAAAAATCGTACTATCATTGTGTGTACTGGCTTCTCTGGCCGCCTGCCAGAAGAAAACAACCCCCGCCGTGACCAGACAGGCACCAGCCTGCACGGCGCATCAGGTAACCATTAACGACTTTTCCGGCAGATGGGAAAGCAGCGGCACCGACAAAACGCTGGGTACAGACTATAAGTTTACGCTGTCGCTCAACACAACCGCCGACGGCAACGTCACGGGAAAGCTCTACAGCGTGGCGGGCCACGGAGGCAAAACAAGCCCATCGGGCGAGGAAAACAGCGTGAAAGGCACGCTGAAAGACAGCGTGCTGTACGTTGAATTCCGGACAGCCGGCAGTCCGGAGGCCCCCGGGAAAGCCGTTCTTTACAAGGATGGCAGCCAACTGAAGTGGAAAATTCTTAAGCAGCAGGGCATGCTCTTCCTCCCGCCGAATGCCGTGCTGAAGCGGTGCAAGCCTTCTTGCGAGAAAGGAACCGAATAGTCCGGCGGGCCTTCCGGCACTGCCCGTTCCGCATCAGGAAGAGACGAAAAAACTGTCTTTACAGGCTAATCACAGAACCTTTACGGCACAAAGACCATCGCATGGCTTTCAAAGCATTGTATATCAACCTGTTATACACTGCGTAAAAGCCATGTCTTTAGCCCGTAAAGGCGGCGTCTTTACGGCGTAATCGTCAGGCGTTTACATCGTAATCACGTTGCCTTTACGCCGTAATCGTTTTGTCTTTACGGGCTAAAGACAAAATCTATATTCCGCCAGCCCCGTGCAGCTACCCTTTTACGCCGTAACGATACCTGCCCGAAGCCGGATGTCTGATGCCGGAATCCCCGATAAAACATAAAAAAACAGGCGGGACCGCACAGGCGTAAAAAAGAATTTTGTAACTTAGTTGCACAAATCCAAACCAAATACCGGCACCGTCCGGGAAGGCTCGGGAATGAGGAATTTATTTTACATACTGTTGTCTTTTCTGCTCATGGCATGCGGCTCGGGGCACAACAAGGTCGACAAGGCCGTTGAAGCGTGCTGGCAAGCACGGCAGACAGGGAAAGAGGCAACAATTGACTTTGCCAGGGCATTCGACTTTGAGTGGGACTCGCTGCGCTTCTATTCCGTGGGCTGCAGCCTTGAAGACATCAATCACGACTTAGGTTTCCCGCTGAAAGAATATACCGATTTGGCCGACCGTATGGTGTTTCTGAACCACGGCAAGCCGGTATATATTGCAGGATGGTGGTATGACCCCGAGAGGCCACGCGGCACAACCATCAACTGTACCGGCAGCATCTATAAGACCGACCGGCAGCATGCCAGGTTCTATATCCGGCGCGAAGGCAACCTGTACGTTCTGTGCCCACAACGAAAGTGAGCTTAGCCTGCCATAAATATATACGAAATAAATTGACAAAACAGCGGGCATGAACAGCAATGACAACGGGCTGGAATGCAAAAAACGATGGTCTGCCGACAAAATATTCGGCATCATCATGTTGAGCCTCATCGGCATAATGGTGCTTACAGCCTTGTTTCTGATTGCCTATTACGTGATATTTCTCTTAACTTATCAGTATAGCCGGTGACAGCAACGCAGGTTACAGAACAGATTTCAGCAACGACGAGTCCGGAAATATCGAAGAATGGCGTACCAACGGCGGCAAATTCTGCGAACCCTCCTTATATAAAGAGGGCGACAGCGCAACGGACGGGCCTCCGGAAACGAACCGTCAGGGCAGCCTTTCGTTACAGGAAATCGGGCGCGAAAGCAGGAAACCCTATTCACAAAACAATTATGACACGTGCCCACCACGGCCCCTGCATACTGCTGTTATATCCCCCGAATTGCAATCTATGATAAGCAAAACAACGCCCTTTCACCTGAAAAAAGCACTTTTCCTGCAAGATTTTCAACTTTTTAAGAAAAATATTTAATTTGTTTTGTATTTATAAAAAATTAGGTTTAACTTTACCCCGAAAAGTTCAGAGCTAAAAACCACATTATAATAACTAACTAAAAAAAGCTTATGAAAAGACACTTTGTTCTGTTAGGAGCACTTTTGCTGTCGGGCGGATTGGCCGGAAGCCAGGCTTTCGCCAGCCCCGAGCCGCAAGCTATCACCCAGAGCTCGCATACCGTTACGGGTACGCTGGTTGACGAAAAGGGCGAACCTATCATTGGAGCAAGCGTGCAGGAGGTTGGAACCACACGCGGAACCATCTCTGACGCAAACGGACACTTCTCACTTGAAGTGGGCAAAAACGCAAGATTAAAGATTACCTACCTCGGCTACAAGACCGTGGAGGTGGCTGCAAAAAACAATCTGGCCATCACCATGCAGGACGACAACGCCCTTCTGGACGAGGTTGTGGTAGTAGGTTACGGCCAGCAGAAGAAGGCCAACCTGACGGGTGCGGTAGCCAATGTCGACATTGAGAAAACCCTCGGCAGCCGTCCTGAACAGGACGTGGCAAAGGCCCTGCAGGGTGCTGTGCCCGGTCTTACCGTGCTCAGCAACAACGGAGCCCTCAACGCTAACCCGTCAATATCTATCCGTGGCTTGGGAACGCTGTCGAACGGTCAGAAGTCTTCACCTCTTATTATAGTAGACGGTGTGCCCGTTGACGACCTTTCAATGGTCAACGGCAACGATATTGCCACCATCTCGGTGCTGAAAGATGCCTCCTCATCAGCCATATACGGTAGCCGTGCAGCCTTCGGCGTAATTCTCATTACCACGAAGCAGGGCCAGAAAGGCGACCACGTCAGCGTGAAATACAATATGCAGTTCGGCTGGAGTCAGTCGACCATCCTGCCCGATTTCCCCACGGTTCCCGAGCAGTTGAAGGCCGGACTTATCAGCAAGAAACGCGCAGGAGAGAGCACCCCCGAGCTTTTCGGTATGTACTTTGACAAGCTTCTTCCCTACGCCGAAGCGTGGGAGAAACAGCACGGCGGACGAAAAGGCTACACCGTTATGCAGCCCTACAAGAGCATGGACGACGTGGGCGACTACTATTTTAAAGGTGGGCAGCCGCTCTATTACGCCAACTACGACATCCAGGACATCTGGTACAACAAGCATGCACCCTCTACCGAGCACAACATCAGCATATCGGGATCGAGCAAGCGCACCACATACCTCATGTCGTTCAACTATGACAAGAAGCAGGATATCATGAAGTTCAACCCGGGAAAGCTCGACCGCTACGGCATGAACCTCAATTTAAAGAGCGACGTTACCGACTGGCTTACCGTCGGTGCGCGCCTGAACTGGACACGCCGCCATTTCAGTGCGGCCGACCCTTGGACCAATATTTATCAGTATCTCTGGCGCTGGGGCTCTTACTTTATTCCGTCAGGTATCTATCAGGACGCCGACGGCAATCAGTATGACTTTCGTCTCGTGGCCCTCCAGAAGAACTGCAACCGCCTCAAGAACACGCACGACCAGCTGCGTATCAACGGTTACGTACAGGCTCATATCACGAAAGACCTGACCCTTAATGCCGATTATACCTACGAAATCCACAACTGGAACGAGAAGGCCTCGGACAAGAGTATCTACGGTATGAACTGGAGCAGCACACGCCCTGCCTATATTGTAAACCCAAGTAACAGCGATGCTACCCGCTGGAACACCAAGCAAAACCGCTGGACAGCTAACGCTTATGCCGACTATGCGCACACCTTCGACAAGGTTCACAACCTGCACGTCATGGCCGGTATCAATGGAGAGAACTTCACGAGCGACTATTTCTATGTTCAGCGCACCCAGCTTTATGATGAAAACTATCCTGAGCTGAACCTCGCTTACGGCGATTTGACGAAGGCTACCATCGATTCAAAAACGGGTGACCGTGCAAGTGCAGGCTTCTTCGGCCGCATCAACTACGACTATAAGGGTATCTACCTGCTCGAATTGAACGGCCGTTACGACGGCTCGTCACGCTTCCGCGCAGGCGACCGCTGGGCCTTCTTCCCCAGTTTCTCTATGGGTTACCGCTTCTCTGAAGAGCCTTACTGGAAGGATTTGAAGAATATCGTATCGAACGGTAAGCTCCGTTTCTCATACGGACAGATAGGAAACGAAGCCGTTGGCGACAACATGTTCCTCTCAACCGTAGGCGCTTACCAGATGAAATGGCTTAACGGGTCGAACACTAAGCTCAATGCCTTTGGCATGCCTACATGGGTAAATCCTGCCCTGACATGGGAACGCATACAGACTTCAAACCTCGGTATCGACTTAGGCTTCCTCAACAACGAACTGAACATGACCTTCGAGCTTTACCAGCGCCTCACAAAGGACATGCTTTGCCCAGGGCAGGCTATTCCGTCAGCAGTGGGCGCAGAAGCACCTTACACCAACAACGGACAGCTCCGCTCACGCGGATGGGAACTCTCGCTGGCATGGCGTCATCAGTTTACCAAGGATTTGGCAGCGTATGCAAACTTCTCTATCGGCGACTCTAAGATTAAAGTGACCAAGTGGAAGAGCAGCGGCGAGAATATCGGACGTACAAACGACGTTAAGTATGCGTATAAAGGTGAGACCTGGGGCGACATCTGGGGCTTCGAAACCGAGCGTTATTTCACCGAGGATGACTTTAACGGAAAGGACGCCAGCGGCAAGTGGATTTACAAAGCTGGCGTTGCTGACCAGACCGGTATACAGACCGATAACTTCGTTTACGGCCCGGGCGACATCAAGTTCAAGGATCTGAACGGTGACGGAAAGATTAACGGAGGCAAAGGTACTTTGAAAGACCACGGCGACCTTAAGGTTATCGGTAATGTGCTGCCGCGCTATGAGTACAGCTTCCGCGTTGGAGCCAACTGGAAAGGCTTCGATATTGACGCCTTCTTCCAGGGTGTGGGCAAGCGCGATATGTGGACACTTTCAGCATTCAACTTCCCAACGATGAACCACCCTGACCTTACATTGTACAAGAATCAGACCAAGTACAACGTGTACGACCCTGCCAATGGCGTTGTAAATATCAGTGAAAACAACGACTATCCCTGCCTCTGGCCGGGCAACAATACCAAGGGTAATGTGACAGCTCTTGCAGATGTAGGCGGCAGCCACAACTATTATCCACAGACAAAATATCTGGTTAACATGGCTTATCTGCGCCTGAAGAGCCTCACTCTGGGTTATACCCTCCCGCGTGAACTGACGCGCAAGGCTTACATTCAGAACCTGAGAGTTTACGTCAGCGGCAACAACCTGTTCCTTCTTCATAAGGGCAACGGTAACCTGCCGCTTGACCCGGAAATCAATACCGGCGAAGGCGTAAAATATGGAGGCTGGGGACGTACCATCCCGCCAATGCGCACTTTCGCAGTCGGCATGCAGCTGACATTCTAAACATGTGTCCAACATCAAAATAAAAGCAACATGAAAAAGTCAATTTTCTATATACTCGCAGCGTCTGCCTTAGTGTTGGGCAGCTGCGATGACCTGCTGGACAAGAACCCCCGCGACACCTTTATCAACGATCCAGCTTTTTGGAGCAACAACAATCAGGTGGAGAGCTATAGCAATGGCTTCTACGAGTTCTACGGCAGCGCCAGCAATTTCTACTTCAATGCATTGAACGACGACCAGATTGAGCCTACATTCGCCAACTGGACCTTTACTACCGTACCGGACAAAGCAGGCGCATGGTCGGGCCGTTTCACCAACATCCGCCGTGTAAACTACATGCTTGACGCCCTTAAGACGTCTACTTTGCCCGCTGCCCAGAAGAAGCGCTACGAGGCTATAGGGCGCCTGAACCGTGCTCATGAGTATGCCGAGCTGGCCCGATTGTATGGTGATGTGCAGTGGGAAAGCAAGGTTATCGGTGACCTTAACGACGAGGCCGTTTATGGAGAACGTACCGATCAGGACGTAGTTATGGACTCGGTGCTCAACGATCTCGACTTCGCCATTGCCAACCTTGCAAGCAATACAGCCGACAAAACTCTGTGGAGCAAGGAGCTGGCCCTCGCCGTGAAGAGCGATGTATGCTTGTATTGGGGAACCTATTGCAAGTATCGTAACCAGGCCGACAACGGCAAGGCTGCCGATTTAACGCTTGCCAACAAGTTCCTTCAGGAGTGTGTTAATGCCTCTGAACAGCTTATGAACAGCGGGAAATTCTCTCTTGACCCGGGAACTGTTTCAGGAGGCAAGACCTATACCCTCTTCAACTCAATCAATATCGGCAACAATCCGGAGGTGATTTTCTACCGCAACTACGAGAAAGACCTCGTATCGCATCCGGCAAGCTTGCCCGATTATACCTGCGGTTCGACTACACAGAAAGGTATTACCAAGGACGCCATCGACGCATTCCTCTTCTTAGACGGAAAGCCTAAGGCTACAACATCGTTGCCTACTGACGATAAGGCTGTGGAAGATGCCAATCATAACTACTCTATTGCACACTTCTTGGCTAACAAGGACAAGCGTTTGAGCCTGCTCGTTGACCATATTCTGGCTTTCAAAGGTCACGGATGGATTCGCGATGAGCCTTCACCAGACGGCCCGCTGCCTGCAGAGATGACCTCTTCTACGGGTTATACCATTTATAAATTCGACAACCCGCAGCTGACTCTGCACTATCGTACCAATACCAACACAGGCTATACTGATGTTCCCATGTACTGGTATGCCATCATTCTGCTGAACGAAGCCGAGGCGAAGGCTGAATTAGGTACCATCACGCAGACCGATTTGGACAAGACAATCAATCTGCTTCAGGCACGCGCCGGCCTGCCGAACATGACCCTTACGCCCGCCAACGACCCTGCAAACAATGCAGGTGTAAGCAACCTGATATGGGAAATCCGCCGCTGCCGTCGCTGCGAGCTCATGCTTGACAACGATTATCGTTACTGGGATCTCGTGCGCTGGCACCAGCTCGACAAGCTCGACAGCAACGTTTATCCCAATATCAACCTCGGCGCTAATGTGACAAACGTGTCCGATGCCGACAAGAACGCTCAGGGATACCTCAAGGGAACCAGTGCAACCCGCAAGTTCGAGGCAAAGTATTATCACTATCCTGTTCCGGCAGATGAAATTGAACTCGTTAAGGAGCAGGGCAAGGTCCTGACGCAGAACCCAGGATGGTAAAAAGAATAAAAAGCTCATGGGCCGGTGTGTTCGCAAAAATTACACGAACATATCGTGCTCCGGAGCCTTTCATACTTTTCTACATTAATAAACATTAAATTACAGCCGAGGCTTCTGTCTCGGCTGTTTTTTTTCGTAACTTTGCCTTAACTATATAACAATCTTCCTTTATATGAACAAACCTCTTCTTTGCAGTCTTTTTGCGGCCTTCGTAATGGCCGTGCCTGCAGGAGCTCAAAACCTTAACCCACAGGAAAAAAACAACATCATTCGCGCCTTAGGCCCCTTTACCCAAGGCATAAGGGCAGGCAGGATTGCCATTGACACGACAATCGTCAACGGCGACAGTCTGAAGATTTTCCTCAATGATGCCCTGCAAAATGTTCCTATCAGGCAAGACAATGCCGTCGCAATCACGTCCACTATACGTTCGTTGCTTCCCGCCGATTTGGCAGGGAAGATGTTGCAGATACTGGTAGACGGACACGACTTATTTTCATTAATACCCAACTTTTATCGTGCAAAAGGTCAGCGCCGACCGGCTTTTCACAATACGGCCACGACGCCGTTGGTGACCCGTTCCGACCGTCCCTACACACCTCAAAACGGTTTGGACGGCAGGCATATTGCCATGTGGCATAGCCATGGCAAGTATTTCGAATTCGGATTAAACCGCTGGGAGTGGCAGCGTGCGCGCCTTTTTGAGAGCGTTGAGGACAAGTTTACGCAGAGTTTTGTTCTGCCTTATCTCATCCCGATGCTTGAAAATGCCGGTGCCTACGTTATGACACCACGCGAAAGAGACACAAGTCCTTATGAGGTTGTGGTTGACAACGACGGCCAGATGGCCCTGTCGCCCTATACAGAACACAACGGCGTTCATGCCTGGCAGCAAGGAGAGGGAGCCGGTTTTGCCTATACCCGCAGCCATTATGAGAATTTTGAGAATCCCTTTACCGAGGGCACATATCGCCGTGCCACCACCGTGCGCAAGGCTGCACAGGCCAGCACAGCGACATGGACGCCGAAAATTCCGCACGAACGCAGCTATGCCGTGTATGTTTCATATAAGACGGTGGAGGGCAGTACGACTGACGCCCACTACACCGTTTGCCATAAGGGCGTGCAAACACACTTTACCGTGAACCAGACTATGGGCGGCGGGACGTGGATTTACCTCGGAACATTCAACTTCGGTACGGGTGAAGACAACTATGTTACGTTGTCGAACCTCTCACGCGACGCCGGAAAGATAGTAACTGCTGATGCCGTAAGGTTCGGCGGTGGCATGGGAAACATAGCACGATCCGTCAGTGGAGACAGCACCTATGTGTACACAAAGGGCAACACGCGCAGCCTCGGAGGCCGGCCCCGCAACGATTATCAGCCCGCCATTACCACATACCCGATGATCAGTGGCTACCCGCGCTTCCTCGAAGGAGCACGCTATTACATGCAGTGGGCGGGTATTCCCGACAGCATTTACAGTCCCACGCACGGCCGTAACGACTATACTGACGACTACCGCAACCGCGGATTGTGGGTCAATTACATTGCCGGAGGCAGCCGTGCATGCCCTGACGTCAAGGGCCTGAACATACCAATCGCCCTCTCTTTCGCTTTCCACTCGGATGCCGGAACGGTGAAAGGCGACTCGATTATCGGCAATCTGGGCATCTATCAGACAAGCATGTACGGCGGACGCTTTGCTGACGGCACCTCCCGTGACGCCAACAGAGACCTCTGCGACCTCGTACAGTCAAGCATTACACATGATTTACGTTTGCAGGTTGAACCCAAATGGACCCGCCGCGGCATGTGGGATCAACGCTATTTTGAGGCGTGGACGCCGCGCGTTCCCGCCATGTTGCTCGAGCTGATGAGCCACGAAAACTTTGCCGATATGCGCTACGGTCTCGACCCGCGCTTCCGTTTCATCACCTCCCGAGCCATATATAAGGGCATCCTGCGCTTCCTAAGCAGCGAGTATGGCTACGATTACGTCGTCCAGCCCCTGCCCGTAGACCACTTCTCGGCGGTGTTCAACAAGAAGAATGAGGTTGAACTGAGCTGGGCTCCGGTGGCCGACAGTCTCGAAACTACAGCCATGCCCGACCGCTATATCGTCTACAAGCGCATAGGAAATGGCGATTTCGATAACGGAACCGTAGTGAAAAAGAACTGCTTTTCCTGCACCATTCCATCGGATGTAGTGGTTAGTTTCAAGGTAACGGCACTGAACCGCGGTGGCGAAAGCTTCCCTTCCGAGGTGCTTTCCGTAGGTTTAAACTCGCAGGCTACGACGCGTCCCGTGCTGGTTATCAACGGTTTCGACCGCCTTTCAGCCCCTGACGATTTCGTCAGTTCAGACGATGCAGAAGCCGGTTTCCTCGCCGACAACGACAATGGCGTGGCTTATCAGGAGCTTATTTCGTACGTAGGCAAGATGAAAGAGTTCCGCAGGGCCATCCCCTGGACGAATGATGACGCTGCCGGTTTTGGCGACAGCTACGGCGATTGCGAAAAAATGGTTATCGCTGGCAACACGTTTGATTATCCCGCCCTGCACGGATCATCAATCCTGAAGGCCGGCTACAGCTTCTGTTCCATCAGTCGTTCGGCCCTCACCACGTTTGAAGGCAAGGCCCCGCAGGCGCTCAAGCCGCTGACAGGAGAGGCCGGTCAGGGTGCCTTTGCAGCTGTCGACCTTATTCTTGGCAAGGAAAAACAAAGCAAATTCGGCCGCCCCGGACTGCATCCGCTGGCGTTCAAGACCTTCGACGAGCCTATGCAGCAATTCCTTACAGCCTATTGCAAGGCAGGCGGAGCGGTGTTTGTGTCGGGCTCGTACGTTGGAACCGACTTGTGGCAAAACCCTTTGAACTACCCTTCTACGAACCCTTATGCCGGTTATTTCAAGCAAAACGCGAAGATCGATCAGGATTTTGCACGCAACATTCTGAAATATCAGTGGCGCGAAGACCGTGCCTCGAATACGGGACGCGTGGTTTATGTGGCTTCTCCCCTGCCGGGAAACAATACCATTGTGCGCTATTACAATGTGCCGAATGAGGACAGTTACGTTGTCGAATCGCCCGATGCCATCGACCCTGCCGACCCTTCAGCCTACACCATCATGCGTTATCCTGAAAACAATATGAGCGCAGGCGTCTGCTTTGGCGGCAACGCCACCGACCGTTGGCGTACATGTGTGCTCGGCTTCCCGTTTGAATCGTTAAGAAGTGAGAAGATAAGGGACAATATGATGAAGCGTGTTCTCACGTACCTCATGGAAAAGTAAAAAAGTAAAAAGGTAAAAAAGTAAAAGGAATGCGGCCGGAGGATTCGAATCAGACGGTAGAAAAAGAAATGAAAAACTGCCGGAAGATTCGAACCGGAAGGCACGAAAGTAAAGAACATACGGCCGGAAAACACACGACAAAACATTTAGAAAAACAACCCTAAAAGTTTAAAAACACGAGTCAGGAAACAAGAACAATCCGACAAAAAATTAAGTATTATCCAACAAGGATATAAGAACAATCCAACAAAGAATAAAGAATCATCCAACAAGGAACCAATAATTACCCAACCACAAAACCAAAAAGACAACTACAATGAAGCGATTTCTTCCCCCCCGTATTATGATAACGCTGACCGTCGTGCTGCTGATGGCTTTCAGCCTGTCGGCTAAGGCCTTCGAACCTTTCCGCTTTGCGGTAGTCACCGACGTGCATATCAATAAAACCCACCCCAATCCTCTTCAGGACCTGCGCCTGTCGGTACAGCAGATAAACGCCACCGACAGCATTGATTTTGTGCTGATTACCGGCGATATTGCCGACGGAGGCGACGGCGAATCGCTCCAAATTGCGCACGATGAATTGTCAAAACTCCGCAAGCCATGGTATATTTTAGAGGGTAATCACGACCAGAACTGGAGCGAAAGTGCCTGCATGGATTTCCTCCGTATTTTTGGATACGAACGCTTTCACTTCGAACACAAAGGCTTCCTGTTCCTTGGTTTTCCCACCGGCCCGATGATGCGCATGGCCCTTGGCCACGTAGCCCCCGAGGATACAGAGTGGGTAAAGGAGCAGTTAAGGCAGAACGGGCGTAACGGCAAACCCGTATTCATGGTGTGCCACATCCCTATGCAGCCGCAGGATGTGGACAACTGGTACGACATTACCGATGCTGTAGCCGACTTTCCCGTGGTGGCATTCATCAACGGCCACTATCATCGCAACCTCCATTTCAACTATGACGGCATCCCGGGCATTGTGAATATTACGAACCTTCGCCAGCCAGGCAATAACCACGGACAGTATAACGAAATTCACGTCGATGCCGATTCTATCCGCGTCTTCACCCATCCCTATGGCCAACCCGCACGCCAGTGGATGGCCATCCCCATGACAACCCACCACGATGCCGACGTGGCGAAGCACTTCCCACGACCCGACTTCAGCGTCAATACGCAGTATCCGCAGGTTCGTGAGGTATGGACAGAGCGTCAGCATGCAGGCATTTACTCGTCGCCAGTGGTCTGGAACCATCACGTCTATGCCGCTGACAACCTCGGCCGCGTGGTGTGTTACGACGCCCTCGGGTACGAAGTGTGGCGCTTCTACAGCGGTGCACGCATCATCGGCACGCCGGCAATTGATAAAGGAGTGCTCGTAGCAGGCTCGGCCAACGGCAATATATACGGCCTCGATGCACGCAGCGGCCGCCAGCTCTGGACTGTTAAATCCGCAAAACCATGCGTAAGTGCCGTTACCATTGTGTCGGGAATAGCTTACGTAGGCGGTGGCGACGGTACCTTTAGAGCCATTAAAATAAAAGACGGTACGGTAATTTGGCAGAATAACAGCGTTAAAGGCTACGTTGAAACACGCCCGTTGGTAACAAAAGGACGCGTGATTTTCGGCGACTGGGCCAATACGCTCTACTGCCTCGACCAGCGTACGGGCAGCACCCTCTGGACGTGGCAGCCACCCCGCAAAACCGATATGCACTACTCTCCGGCCGGTGTGTGGCCCGTTGAAAGCCACGGAACGGTGTACATCTGCGACCCCGAGCGCGCCATGACAGCCCTTGATCTGGCTACCGGACAGCAACTGTGGCGCACCTATCAGAGCAAGGTTCGCGAGTCGATAGGCTTGTCTAAAGACGGCCGGCGCCTCTATGCCAAAACCATGCAGGACAGCATCGTGTGCTATGCAGCCCGCAGAGACCGTGCCGAACAGCTGTGGGCGACGAACGCGGGCTTTGGTTATGAACACGCCCGCGTGATGCTGGCCGAGAAAGACGGCGTATGTTTCAGCAGCACAAAAAACGGTCTTATCATCGCCATTGAAGGCAAAACGGGGCGCCTGCTGTGGATACACAAGGTGGGTAACACGCTGATTAACACCATTGTACCGGTGAGCGCACGCGAGCTCTACTTCACGAACGAAGACGGATTAGTGGGCCGTCTGGAGGTCGATTCGCGGGTGCGATAGCCCCCTTTTTTTGGCCCGAAAGCGCCTTTACGGCGTAAAGACAAACCGATTACGGCGCAGGAGGTCGCGCGTTTCATTTAAAACATTGACTGACAAGCGTTTAAGCTCCATGCCATTACGGCGTAAAGGTCCGACGATTACATCGTAAAGGCGCGGTAATTACGACGTAAAGACGAGACCATTACGATGTAAAGGCAACGCCTTTACGATGTAAAGACAGAACGATTGCCCGATAAGGACAAAACAAATACGGAATTAAGAATATTAAACAAAACTATAAAGACCATAACATGACAAAATTAATTGATTGCTTCTTGCCCAAAGGCAACGCAGAAGAAACCCGCAGAAATGTCGAAGAACTGAAAAGTCACGACACCGTAGCCACGGTAAACGTGGTGGAAGGCAACATCAAGGCTTCGGCCACGCTGAAAGATATTGCCGCCAGGGCTACCGCTCCCTACACGCTGCTCTATCTCAAGAGCCAGTTTATCAAGCCCGGATATCTGGCCCTCGACCGCATGCTCGCCCTGGCCGACATCACTGAAGCCGGCATGATTTACGCCGACCACTACAACATTGCTGCCGACGGCACCCGCTCGGAAGCCCCTGTCATCGACTATCAGGCAGGCAGCTTGCGCGACGATTTCAACTTCGGAAGCGTGCTGCTGTTCCGCACCGAGAGCCTGAAAACGGCCGCCGACATGATGAAAGCCGATTATCAGGCAGCCGGATTCTACGACCCTCGCCATGAAGCTGGCCGAGAAATTCCGCCTCGAGCACATCAACGAGTATCTGTATTCGGAGGTTGAACTTGATACCCGCAAGACGGGCGAGAAACTCTTCGACTACGTAGACCCGAAGAACCGCGCCTCACAAATAGAGATGGAACAGGCTGCAACCGAGTATCTCAAGGAAGTGGGAGGCTACCTCAAACCGGGCTTCAGGGATGTCGATATCACCGAGGGCGAGTTCCCTGTAGAGATGACCGTGATGATTCCCGTGCGCAACAGGATTCGCACGATACGCGATGCCATCGACAGTGCACTGGAGCAGAAGACGAGCTTTAAATACAACGTGTTCGTGGTTGAGAACGGCCCCGAGTGTCATTCCACCGACGGAACCACCGAGGCTGTGGACGAATACGACGACCCGCGCCTCATACACGTCGTGACCGAACGCCGCGATTTGTGCGTGGGTGGCAGCTGGAACCTTGCCGCTCACGACCCGCGTTGCGGACGATTCATTGTGCAACTCGACTCGGATGACGTGTATCTTGACGAAAATACCCTGCAGAAGTTCTACGATGCCTTTCAGGAACAGCGGGTGGCTGCCATCATCGGTTCATATGTTCTGACCGACATCAACAAGAACATACTGCCCCCGGGCAAGATTGACCACGCGGAATGGACACCCGAAAACGGCCGCAACAATGCGCTTCGCATCAACGGTCTGGGGGCTCCACGCGCTTTCTTCACACCCGTTCTGCGCAGCATTCCCATGCCAAACGTAAATTATGGTGAAGACTATGCGCTGGGCCTGGCCATCAGTCGCCATTATCTCATCGGACGATTATATGACCCTCTGTACTGCTGCCGCCGCTGGGACGACAACAGCGATGGCGATTTGAGTATCGAAAAAGAGAATAAAAACAACACCTATAAAGACAGAATCCGCACCTGGGAGCTGCAGGCGCGCATTGCTTTAAACAAGAATAATGAAAAGTAATAACTGTTCTCCGTGGCTCTGGGTGCCCACCCTTTACTTCGCTGAGGGCGTGCCCTACTTTGTTGTAAACAACATTTCGGTGATGATGTTTACCAAGATGGGCGTGCCTAACGGCGACATGGCGTTCTTTACAACGCTGCTTTACTTCCCGTGGTTCCTGAAAGGGGTATGGAGTCCGCTCGTGGACGTGGTGCGAACCAAGCGCTGGTGGATTGTCACCATGCAGGTTCTGCTCACCGCTCTCATGGTTCTGCTCACGCTCACGCTGCCGCATCCGTCGGCCGACGTGATTCAGAGCGGGCAGACACCCATCAGTATGTTCACGCTTACACTGGTGCTTTTCATCATCGCCGCATTTGCATCGGCCACCCACGACATCGCGGCCGACGGCTATTACATGCTGGCACACAGCCCCAGCAGCCAGGCAGCGTTCATCGGAATAAGAAGCACGTTCTACCGCATAGCCTCTGTTTTCGGGCAGGGTGTGCTGGTATTCATTGCCGGAAGCATCGAAACGCGCACGGGAGACATCCCTTATTCGTGGCGCGTTACGCTGGGCGTGAGCGCCGTTATCTTCTTCCTCATCACACTTTACCATATCTTCTGCCTGCCCCATTCTGACGAAGACCGTCCGCGACAGGCCGGTGAAGACGGAGAAAAAAGCAAGAGCAACTGGAGCGAACTGGCCGAATCGTTCGTGACGTTCATCAAGAAACCCAACGTGCTGTGGGCCATAGCCTTCATGCTTCTTTACCGTTTGCCCGAAGGTTTCTTGATTAAAATGTGCCAGCCTTTCCTTGTACACGGCACCGAAACCGGCGGATTGGGCCTGAGCACAGAGCTTGTAGGGCTGATCTATGGCACGTTCGGCGTGATAGCTTTGCTCGCAGGCGGCATCGTCGGAGGCATTGTAGCCTCGAAGATTGGGCTTAAGCGGTCGCTCTGGATCATGGCAGCGTGCATGACATTACCCTGTCTTACTTTCGTTTATCTGGCCATCTACCAGCCCGCGAACATCGCAATCATCAGCATTGCACTATGCATAGAGCAGTTCGGTTACGGCTTCGGATTCACGGCTTACATGCTTTATATGATGTACTTTTCGGAAGGAGAGTTCAAGACTTCGCACTACGCTATCTGCACTGCCTTTATGGCTTTGAGCATGATGCTGCCTGGATTTGTGGCCGGTTACATACAGGAAGCTATCGGATATGTAAACTTTTTCTGGATGGTTATGCTGTGCTGTATAGCTACGATAGCCGTAACCTCTATTGTCAGACGGCAGATTGACGACCAGTATGGACGCAAATAACTTTACGAAATGAAACGTATAGCTATTCTTTTGGGCTGCCTTTGCCTCATCGTGGCAGGCAGCCGTGCACAGAAAATAAAGACAGGAATAGAAGTTCTCAAGAGTGAAGACTTCAAGCCACTGGAAGGCTTGCGCATTGGTTTGATCACAAATTCCACGGGAGTAGACAATAATCTCGTGTCGGATATTGACCTGTTGCACCGCGCGGCCAACGTAAAACTTGTGGCCCTCTTCGGTCCCGAGCACGGCGTTCGCGGCAGTTCGCATGCCGGCGACGCCGTAGACAACGACAGCGATGCGGCTACGGGGCTTCCCGTTTTTTCACTTTACGGCAAGAACCGCATACCTTCTGACGAAATGTTACAGGGCATTGATGTGCTGGTTTACGACATACAGGACGTGGGATGCCGCTCATTTACGTACATCTCGACGCTGTATAACGTGATGAAAGCCGCCGTCAGGAACCATAAAAAAGTGGTGGTTCTCGACCGCCCCAACCCGTTAGGAGGCGAGAAAATAGAAGGCAACATGACCGAAGACAACTGTATTTCGTTCGTCAGCCAGTTCAAAATACCGTATGTTTACGGTCTTACGCCTGGCGAGTTAGCGCTCTATCTCAACGGCGAAGGCCTTATACCAGGCGGCAGGTGCGACCTGCAAGTCATCAAAATGAAGGGTTGGAAGCGCCGCATGACGTACGAAGACACGGGCCTCCACTGGGTGCTTTCGTCGCCTCATATCCCTGAAGCTTCAACGGCACCGTTCTACAGCGTTACCGGTATTATCGGCGAGCTGTACAATATATCCATAGGAGTGGGCTACACACTGCCCTTCAAGCTCATCGGTGCCGAATGGATCAAGGCGCCTGAATTTGCAGAACGCATGAACAATCTCAGGTTACCGGGCGTAGCTTTTAGGCCCATCTATTATACACCCTATTATAGTGTGGGCAAGGGAAAGGAGTTACAGGGCGTACAAATTTATTTTACCGACTACCGGAAAGCCAGTCTTTGTGACGTGCAATGGTATGCCTTGCAGGAGCTTTACAAGCTTTATCCCGACCATGACCCGCTGAAAGAGGCTACCGACAGACACAATATGTTCGACAAGGTCTGCGGTTCGTTCGAGGTTCGCAAGCTGTTTATGAAGCGCCACATGTGGGAAGATGCCAAACCTTACTGGGATAAGGATGTGGCTTCGTTCCGTAAGATAGCAAAGAAATACCACTTATACAAATAACATTCAAGGGTTAGCACAGGCTCTCAAAGCGCTTAGTGCACTTCAAAAAACCTTACAGCTCTTTTTTAAAAACAGGCAGGGGCAGCTGCCCGACGACATCGGCGCCTGCCATGTCTTACCAAAACATTAAAGAGAAATGACAGCAATTACTCAAGATTCAACCGCCGTGCAGGCTCCTGCAAAGAAGAAAAGCTCGCGCATTCTTGCCGTTGACATTCTGCGAGGCATCACCATCGCAGCCATGATATTGGTAAACAACCCGGGCGGACCGGAAGAAGAGGGCTTCGCTCCGCTGCTGCACGCCGAATGGATAGGCCTGACACCTACCGACCTTATCTTCCCGACGTTCATGTTTATTATGGGTATCACCACCTATTTGTCGCTGCGAAAGTTCAACTTTACGTGGTCGTTGACATGCGCCCGCAAGATAGCCAAGCGCGCTTTCCTGCTCTGGGGCATCGGTCTGGCGCTGGTATGGCTCTTCGCTTTCACCCGCGGCATGATCAGTGCAGACAATGCCGACCTCGGCTTTTTTGAGCGAATGGGCGTTGCTGCCAACAGTTTTGCCCACATGCGACTGCTTGGCGTGCTGCCCCGTCTGGGCATTTGCTACGGTCTGGCCGCCGTCATCGCCCTGTCGGTAAACCACAAGTTCATCCCCTGGCTTATTGCAGGCATCTTCGTGGCCTATTATATTCTGCTTGAACTGGGCAACGGTTATGCGCACGATACGACGAATATCCTCGACGTGATCGATAAAATCACTCTGGGCGAAGGCCATGTTTACAAGTGGGACAGCCCTGATCCGGAAGGCTTTCTCAGCACATTCCCCGCACTTGCACATGTGCTTATCGGCTTCTGTGTGGGCAAAGTTATCATGAGTCTTGACAATTTGAACGACAAAATTGAGCGCATGTTCATCATCGGCGCACTGTTAATCATAGCCGGTGTACTCCTTGCCTACCTCTGTCCCATCAGTAAAAAGCTCTGGACACCGACGTTTGCCATGGTAACCTGCGGCATAGGCTGCACGCTTCTTGCCCTGCTTACCTGGGCCATTGACAAGCATCATCACGTAAACGGTGTCACAAAGTTCTTTGACGTCTTCGGTGTAAACCCGCTGGCACTGTATGTTTTGTCCGACCTTTTGCTCATCCCCATATCCATGCTGCCGCTTTTCGGCGGGCACACGCTGCACCAAATCCTTTACAGTAACGTGCTAACGGCCTTTCTTCCTGTGCCATGGGCTTCGGTGACGTATGCCATTTTGTACGTTCTTCTGAACTGGATTGTGGGATATTACCTGTGGAAAAAGAAAATTTACATTAAGTTATAATCAGGCAAGAAGCATCTTTTCAGGAAGAGAAGCGGCCCTTATGGCCTGCCCCTCCCGAACAAAAGACGCCGCACGGCCTACATTTACATCAAAACAAAACGCTTATGATACTATTAGCAGACAGCGGTTCGACGAAGACCGACTGGGGTATTGTTGAGAACGGAAAGCTTGTGAAGAAGATTCGTACACGCGGAATGAACCCGTTCCAAATGTCTGAAGACGAGATTGCCGAGGAAATAAAGACCTCTCTCGTGCCCGAACTTCCATCGTCAACCATTGATAACATCTACTTCTACGGTGCAGGATGCACCCCTGAAAAGCAGCCTATTGTTGAACGTTCGCTGCGCAAGAACCTCACCGTTACAGGCGTTTGCGAGGTTGCTTCCGACATGCTCGCGGCAGCCCGCGGCGTATGTGGCCACGAAAGCGGCATTGCATGCATCCTCGGAACAGGCAGCAACAGCTGCGCATACGACGGTAACAAGATTGTAAAAAACGTGTCGCCGCTCGGCTTTATCCTCGGCGACGAAGGCTCCGGAGCCGTATTGGGCAAGCTGCTTATGGGCGATATCCTGAAGAATCAGATGCCTAAGAAGGTCATTGACCGCTTTTTTGAGAAGTACAATCTGACGAGCGCCGAGATTATCGACCGCGTGTATCGCCAGCCCAAACCCAACACTTTCCTCGCCAGCTTTGTGCCCTTCCTTGGCGAAAACATCGGTGAGCCCTGCATCTACAACCTTGTAAAGGAGAGCTTCCGCAGCTTCCTGCGCCGCAATGTCAGGCAATACGAAGGATGGGACAGGCTTCCAATCGGTTTCAATGGCTCGATAGCCAAGATATACCGTAAGCCACTCGAAGAGGCTCTTAAGGAGGAAGGCATGCACCTCGGGCGCATTGTCCAGGCCCCGATGGAAGGTCTCGTTGAGTATCACAACGCCTAAGACGGCGGCCTAAGAGCAGAATAGCGAATCAATTGCAGCAGTATTGCTGCTCAACTTCATTATCATATGTCATTCATTAAAATCTCAGAACAGAGTTCGCTCTACGATAACCTCGAACAGAAATCGGTGCATGAGCTCCTCGTTGATATTAACACGGAAGATAAAAAGGTAGCCCTCGCCGTAGAAAAAGCCATACCACAGATAGAAGCTCTTGTTGAAGAAATCATCCCCCGTATGGAACGCGGCGGACGGGTATTCTATATGGGCGCCGGAACAAGCGGCCGTTTGGGCGTTCTCGACGCTTCAGAGCTACCGCCAACCTTTGGTGTTCCGCCCACGATGGTGTACGGATTGATTGCCGGTGGCGACACAGCCCTGCGCAACGCCGTGGAGAATGCCGAGGACGACACGCAGCACGGATGGATAGAACTCGAAGAACACGGCATTGCCGAAGACGATACCGTCATAGGCATTGCGGCTTCGGGCACCACGCCCTACGTCATCGGAGCCTTGAAAGAAGCCCGTGCGCACGGCATACTTACGGGCTGCATCACGAGCAATCCCGATTCGCCGATGGCAGCAGCCTGCGAGCATCCCATTGAGATGATTGTAGGACCGGAGTTTGTTACCGGCTCTTCGCGCATGAAATCAGGCACGGGTCAGAAGATGATTCTGAACATGATTTCTACAAGTATCATGATAAAGCTCGGCCGTGTAAAGGGTAACCGCATGGTGAACATGCAGCTGACGAACCAGAAACTCGTTGACCGAGGCACGCGCATGATTGTTGACGAGCTGGGCCTTTCCTACGACGAGGCAAAGGAACTGCTGCTGAAACACCACTCGGTAAAGCGCGCCATCAACGCTTATCGCAACGCTGCGAAATAAAAAACACGACAGTTTTTCTATACGAAAAGCCCCTCGAAGGCCGGTAATTATATCAGCTTTCGAGGGGCTTTTTACTATGGGCGACGGCCTGCGGCTATAGAAAAAACTATACATTACATCAGCCTCCGAAAGCCTCTTCACCATAGGCGACGGCCGACAACCGCGAAATATACGATACAATGCATCGGTTTTCGGGGGCCTTTTCACTATAGACGATGGTCGACGACTGTGGAAAAACTATACAAAACATTCATTCGTCAGCACGTTTTTTTCCTGACGATTGTGCCGTTACAGGCTTTCGTGCAAGTGCGGCGGGCGTCGTATGCACGCCTCACGGCCGCCATACACATCGTACGACGGTCGCAGGACGCGCGTTCCGCAGCCGCCGCAACTCAGCCTTCCGACGAAAAAACGGCAGAGTTCAGCTCTCTGCGATACGGCAAAAGGCAGAAAGGCCTGGGCAATGAAAAAATAACAAAATCTCCGCAAGGCGGCATTGCATACACAAAAACAACAGCACGCCAAACGCTTTCTGATTCTCCGAAGACGTTCCCTTGTGGCATTGCATGCACAAAGACGACAGACTGGTAGGTTATACCTAACCAGCTCATGATGTCATCAGGCAATATTGTATGCGCAAAAACAACCGTCCGGTAGAAGCTTTATTTCACAAAACCATCAAAATAACCCTTGCAGAACAGGCAACTTTGCGTTTTATGAAATAAAGCTTCTACCGGACGGTATTTAATTTCCTAATCTTTTAATTCTTTAATTCTAAGCCCTGTCTTTTACTTTTTTACCTTTTTACTTTTTTCCTTTTAAGACATTCCCACTATCTTGCCGTCCACAACGTCGATTCGATTCGCCTGCGGGTCGGCGGGAAGACCGGGCATTCGCAACATGGTCCCGGCAACGGGGACAAGCATTTCAGCACCGCTGTTAATCACAATATCGGCTATTTCCATGTTGAAACCGTCGACAGGGCCGTACGCTTTCGCGTCGGTTGAGAAGCTATACTGCGTTTTTGCAATGCACACGGGAAAGTGGGCGAATCCCAGGCGCGCAATATTCTTGAGCTGCTGACGGGCTTTCTGGCTGTAGGTAACGCTGCCGGCTCCGTATATTTCACGGGCAACGGCAGCAATTTTATCCTCTACCGAATCGTCGTCGGCATAAAGCAGACGCAGCTTTTCCGACGGATTCTGCTCCACCTGGCTTGCTACAAGCCGTGCCAATTCTTCGGCACCTTCGCCCCCTTCGGCAAATGCGTTGTTCACAGCAAAGCCTGTATGCAGACAGGTTTCGCAATGACGACGCACCGTTTCTATCTCTTCTTCAGTATCTTCACCATAGCGGTTGAAGGCAACGACAACGTTCTGGCCAAACTTTCTCAGGTTTTCCACATGCTTGTCCAGATTCCAGAAGCCCGCCTCAACGCCCTTTACGTCGGGCTCTTTTATATGGTCATAGTTCACGCCTCCGTGCATTTTAAGAGCCTGAAGCGTAACAACGAGCACGGTGATACTGGGTTGAAGCCCCGCCTTGCGGCACTTGATGTCGTAGAATTTCTCCGCCCCGAGGTCGGCTCCGAAGCCTGCTTCAGTCACGGCAAAGTCGCCATAGGTGAGCGCCGCCTGCGTAGCCACCACCGAATTGCACCCATGTGCAATGTTGGCAAAGGGGCCGCAGTGGACAAATGCCGGTGTGTTCTCAGTGGTTTGCACAAGATTGGGGCAGAGCGCGTCGGTTAAAAGGGCCGTAATTGCCCCCTCAACGCCCATGTCGTGAACAAAGAAAGGCTTGTCGTTATAGTCGAAACCCAGAAGAATATTGCCAATACGGCGCTTCAAATCATCAAGGTTTTTAGCGAAGCACATGATGGCCATGATCTCTGATGCCGGCGTAATGTCGAAGCCTGACTCGGCTGTAATGCCGTTCGTTACAGGTCCAATGCCCGTCACAATATGGCGCAGAGAGCGGTCGTTGACGTCCATCACGCGGCGCCACAACACCTGTTTCAGGGCGAAACCCTCACGTGCATGCTGATAGATATAATTGTCGAGCAGGGCCGATATCATGTTATTGGCCGAGGTTATGGCATGGAAATCGCCCGTAAAATGCAGGTTAATCTTCTCCATCGGCAGCACCTGGGCATAGCCTCCGCCGCATGCTCCGCCCTTCTGTCCGAAGCAAGGCCCCAGCGATGGTTCGCGAAGGGCTACCACGGCACGCCTGCCAATGCGGTTCAAACCGAGGGCAAGCCCCACCGATACCGTCGTTTTTCCGATGCCTGCCTTTGTAGGACTGATAGCCGTTACCAGTATAAGGTGGTGGCCTTTCTGACGCTGAGGGTCAATGGCTTCGAGCGAAACCTTGGCCATATAGCTGCCAAACGGCTCGCAAAGCTGTGGGCTTAGGCCCATCTCCGTAGCCAGATCGTTCACTCCTCTGAGCGCCGTTTCCTGGGCTATCTCTATATCTGTCTTCATGTTTTGTATTGGTTTTTGTGTTTAGTCTCGGCAGAAGATGTCGCGTGTGTACACTTTTTCCTTCACGTCGTCGAGCACCTTGTCATACCGGTTGGCAATAATGGCATGCGAACGACGCTTGAATTCGTCGATGTTATTGACAATTTTGCTGCCAAAGAACGTTGTGCCGTCGTCAAGTGTAGGCTCATAAATGATAACCGTTGCGCCCTTGGCCTTGATACGTTTCATCACGCCCTGGATGGAACTCTGGCGGAAATTGTCCGAGTTGCTTTTCATTGTGAGGCGGTAAACGCCAATAATGCACTCGTGTTCCTCCTGCGGGCGGAAGTCGCCGCGGTTGAAATAGTCGTAGCATCCTGCCTTGTTCAGCACCTGGTCAGCAATAAAATCCTTGCGCGTGCGGTTGCTTTCGACGATGGCCTGAATCAGATTTTCGGGCACATCCTGATAGTTGGCCAGCAGCTGCTTGGTGTCCTTGGGCAGACAATAGCCGCCGTAGCCGAAGCTCGGATTGTTATAAAAGCTGCCGATTCGGGGGTCAAGGCTCACACCTCGTATAATACTCTGCGTGTCAAGCCCCTTAACTTCGGCGTAGGTATCAAGCTCATTGAAATAGCTTACGCGCAGCGCCAGGTAGGTATTTGCAAAGAGTTTCACGGCCTCGGCCTCGGTAAGGCCCATGAAAAGTGTTTCAATGTCCTGCTTCAAAGCCCCTTCACGCAGCATGCCGGCAAAAATATGGGCGGCCTCGTCAAGGCGTTGGTCGCCCTCGGGACGCCCTACAATAATGCGGCTGGGGTAAAGATTGTCGTACAATGCCTTGCTTTCGCGCAGAAATTCAGGGGCAAAAATAATATTCCTGCTACCATACTTGCGGCGCACTCCTTCAGTATAGCCCACGGGAATAGTAGATTTTATCACCATGACAGCCGCGGGATTGACCTTCATCACGGCCTCAATCACCTCCTCAACATGCGAGGTATCGAAATAATTTCTTACCGAATCGTAGTTCGTGGGTGTGGCAATCACCACGTAATCGGCCCCGCGATAGGCTGCCTCGGCATCGGTAGTGAAGCTGATGTCCAGCTCCTTCTCCTTCAGATACTTCTCAATATACTCGTCCTGAATGGGCGAACGACGCTCGTTGAGCATCGCAATCTTCTCTGGAACTACGTCTACAGCCGTCACGTGCTGGTGCTGGCTGAGCAGTATTGCAATGCTCAAACCCACGTAACCCGTGCCTGCAACCGCAACGTTATACTTCTTTTCCATCCTAAAAACTTATCTTTTTTATTTCTTGCAACGTGCCTTTTGCAGCGCGTTACAAGGATTAAGAAACCGCTTTACTTCAGTTCCATGCAGTCGATATTTGGCGTAAAGCCATAGTCCTGCCCTATGGAAATGGTGTTGAAACCACGCTTCAGCACAACGGGCACGTCGACAGTGCGGAAGTCGCTGTCCCAAGACGCTCCCTTTGGCATGGCTACATTGTTCATCGTGACGCCGTTAACGGTGATGTCTGCCGACCTGTTTTCGTTAGAAGCATAGCGAACAGTCATGATGTAGTTGCCGTCATGGTCGGCCCATACGTTGCGCCACTCCATATAATTGCGTGCATTCCCGCCTACATTATAAACGTAAGCACCTCCGCTTGCCTCCGCACTCTGGGCGTAATTAGCTGAGCGTTCATTCTTAATTTCCTGATAATTCTGCATCCACGATTCCTCAGCCTCGTAGTGGGTTTTGGCTATACGTGTGCCCGTCATGAAATAAGCCTGTGAGCCGTGGGCCGGAACGGTCACATCAAACACCTGTTGTGTGCCCTTTTTGGCAGGCTTAACCACCAGGTTGCGCCCTGTAAAGCAGTCGTGAACCTGTACCTTTCCGCCAAGTTCCAGACGTGCAAGGTCAACACGAACAGACTGTTCAGCGTCGCTCAAATTCATGATAACGACAGCCCTTTTCGACCCATGAAGCTGCTCCATATCCTTTGCAACCACGTAAACATCGCCCTCACGCTGAACCACCGGTGCGCCAATGCCCAGAGCATCCTGATTCATTGCAATGAGGTCTTTGTTCTTAAGCAGGGCCAATGACGACGGACGAAGCTTGCTCATATCACATCCAATCAACAGCGGTGAGGAAGCAATGCACCAGTATGCCATGTGAGTGCGCTCCTCGTTCTCGTTCATCGAGCGGCCAATTTCGAGCATATCCATGTCATTGTAGTGGCCTCCGCCCGTGTAAGCCTGCAGGTAAAGGTTCTCCTTCACAATGTCCCTTACCGATGGCCAGCCGTCCCAGATGTCACCCGTTGTACGCCACGAGTCGGCAATATCGCTTACCCATGTGCCCGGATATGCCCATCGGCAGATGTTAAACACCAGTCGTTTGCCCGTCTGCTGCTCGGTTTTGCGTATGGCGTTGCTTATTTTCGTGTACTGTTCGCGCTCGTCAAGCCCCATGTGCATGCCGCCGCAGTAGTCTACCTTAATAAAATCGTAGTCCCAATCCTGCAGATAGGTCTTAATGTCCTGCTCCTCATATCCTGCCAGTCCAATCCCCAGCCCATAGGCTTGCGTTCCTGCATTGCTTCCGCAGGCGTTGTCACCGGCATCCGAATATATGCCGGCCTTCAACCCGAGCTTGTGAATATAGTCGGCCACCGCACGCATACCGTTGGGAAAACGCTTGCGATTGATGATGAGCTGGCCGTCTTTTGCCCTACCGTCCCAGAAACCATCGTCAATATTAATATACTGATAGCCCGCCTCTTTCAGCCCCTGGCTTACCATGGCATCGGCCTGCCCTTCTATAATTTTGTCACTGATGTTCAATGCAAATGTGTTCCATGAGCTCCACCCCATTGTAGGAGGAAGGAACGTGCGTTGCGCAGGTTGCGCCCAGACAAGGGCATTCATGCCGAGAAAAACAGAAAGGAGAAGGCTTCTTTGCTTTTTCATTGTTTAAAGTTTTGATGATTTTCGTTCGATGCGCAAATATATAAAAATTTGCACGAATATCAGAACGAAAAGGAAATAATTATTTATCTTTGCAATCGAAATCTCATTAAACCAAAATAAGTATTGTTATGAAACGTAAAAATCTTCTCAGGCTCACCTGCCTGTCTGCCTTGTTTTTAATTGCCTCAACCCTGCAGGCCCAGACCCTTGCCGGCCGCTGGAGCGAGCAACGCGCCAACAAATGGTATGCAGAAATGCCGTGGATGTCGGGTTGCGACTACATACCGTCAACAGCCATCAACCAAATTGAGATGTGGAGTGCAAAGACATTCGACCCCAAGCGCATCGATCAGGAACTGGGATGGGCACAGCAACTGGGTTTCAAGACAATGCGCGTGTTCCTCAGCAGCGTCGTTTACGAACACAGCCCAAAGGAGTTAAAGAAAAACATGTCAACATTTCTTGACATCTGCCAGCGCCATAACATCCGCCCGTTCTTCGTATTCTTCGACGACTGCTGGAACGCAGAGTCGCACTATGGCGACCAGCCCGCACCGAAAACAGGCGTGCATAACAGCGGCTGGGTGCAGGATCCAAGCGTGAGTTTGCGTAAAGACACAACTACTTTATTCCCTAAATTAGAACGCTATGTGAAAGATATTGTCAAAACTTTCGGTCAGGACAAGCGCGTTCTCATGTGGGATTTGTATAACGAACCGGGCAACAGCAACCACTTTGCCACCTCCCTGCCCCTGCTTCGCAAGGCTTTCGAGTGGGCAAGAAGCGTGAATCCGTCGCAGCCTCTCACCGCGGG
>ERZ772960.795-NODE-795-length-26640-cov-5.366823_pt1 | contig 26640 bp, 25 predicted proteins | sample MGYA00580678_ERZ772960 | MGnify/ENA primary metagenome ERZ772960 (study PRJEB29015, sample SAMEA2737930) | human oral metagenome | biome: human oral; feature: human-associated habitat; material: dental | place: China | collected 2059 ... | reverse complement strand
TCTAGAAAGGCTAAATGGTACAAAATGCAGGTCTTTTTCTTAAAATTGAACATATCGGGAGGCGTGAAAAGCTAAAAACAGGGGCTGTTTTCCTACTTTATGCCCTATATTTTCGCTAGAACGGAGCGAAAATTGGAGCGATATTGTAAAATTAAAGCTAATAATTTAAGTTTTCAAGTTGGTGAGTTGGAAAGCAGGTGAGTTGGAGATGTCTTGAGTTTTTGAGTTGATGTGCTGGTGCTTTTTTGATTTTTTGAGTTGATGAGTTGATAAGTTGATGAGTTGGTAGGTTGATTTGTCCTGCACTTCGTGTGTGAAAAAGGTGTTTGTCTTGTGTTGGCATCACAGAGAGAACAAGCACCTCTCAATTTATAGAAACATTAAAAGTCAAGACAACTTCAATATAGAAGTTTCAACATATCAAAACTTTTCTGTATCTTTGTAGCATTAAATATAAGGTAGATGAGAAGAGAAATCGTTGCCTTTGGCAGTTATTATAAAGACTTTATGGCAACGCTGCATGACAAAGAGCGGCGAAAGGTGCTTTATGTCCTCTCACTACTGGAAAGAGAAGACAGACTTCCGACAAAATTCATCAAACACCTATTGAGAGGTTTGTATGAATTAAGAATTAAATACGAGAGCAACATCTACCGCATCTTTTTTATTTTCGACAACAATCGAATTGTTGTATTGTTCAATGGTTTCCAAAAGAAAACCCAGAAAACGCCAAGAACAGAAATAGACAGAGCAATTAAAATAATGGAGGATTACTATGAGTACAAAAGAAAAAATGATAACGAGCATCAGTAAAGAGATAGAGCGCGAGTTTGGCAAACCAGGTACAACAGAACGCGAAAAATTTGATGAAGAGGCATACGCTTTTTATACGGGACAGCTACTCTTAGACGCACGAAAAGAGGCAAAAGTAACACAAGCAGAATTGGCTAAGCGCATACACGCCAGTAAATCCTACATTTCGCGAGTTGAGAGTGGAGATATTATACCCAGTGCAGCCAAATTCTACAATATGATTAATGCGCTAGGCATGCGCATAGAGATAGTTAAGCCATTGGTAAGGGTTTGATAAGCCAGTCCACTTGTTAACTTTTCAACAAGTCATGGCCAAAAAGAATAACTTTTGGAATGCCGGTTGTACGCTGCCGTTTTGTTGCACAATGTAGTGTACAAGGCATTTTGTAGTCACACTACAGGGGGCTTGTAATACGTGTGCAAGCATCTTGTCGTGTTTGTACAAGGGGTTTTATGGTGTGAGAACAAGCCGCTGCAAGCCAATCGCCAATGGCAGTTTTGTGGCAAACAGCTTTCAAAAACAGCAGGTCTGTGGAATAGATTCCACAGATCAATGCTCGACAGATAATATCAATGCCCACCTCTAAGTTGTGAAATCCACCTTTATATGAAACACGAAAGAATAGCTAATGGCCTTTCCGCCATACATCACAGGCTTAAATTGAACGGCATTCAGCATCTTTTTTACGTCTTTCCAAACCCACATGTTGCCCTTAAAACTCTTTTTATTTACTAGCCTTAGTCGTTTAATCTTGCCTTCCTTGCCTATTGTTGCAGACACAACAAAGCGGAAACAAGAGTTATCATATCGTATAATTGGCAAGTTTCGGGCGATGTATTCGCTCAATTCTTGCTCTACGGCCTGTTTGCTTGTTGAAGAAACAAAGGCGTAGGTTCTGCCATCAACAACATAACAAGGTCCTTGCACATCTTGGGCGCGTACCAAAAGAGGCATTAACAACATGGCTACCAATGCCAAGAGCTTTATTGTTTTCATCCTAAAACTATTTTTACATTTATAGTTGGCTCTAAAAAGGCATCGTTTTCGTTAAGCCAAACGAGCAACGTCGAGCTTGCTCGAACATTGTCATGCCGAGCAAACGCACTTTTCGAGGAACGAGAAAGAACGTTTTCGTTAACCCAAATGAACAGCGTTGAGCTTGCTCGGACATTGCCATGGCGAGAAAACGCACTTTTCGAGGAACGAGAAAAGAACGTTTTCGTTAAGCCAAATGAATGATGCCGAGCTTGCTCGAACATTGTCATGGCGAGAAAACGCACTTTTCGAGGAACGAGAAAAGAACCTTTGGCGGTTCTTTCAGGCATTATCTTGGCAGATATTGATTACTTTTTTAAAGGGACATCAATGCCAATATATTCCTCATCACGCACCAACACCTTCTCTATCTTTCCCACATACATCGTGTGGAGGTCGCGTTTAGGATAATTCTTATCGAGTGTTTCCTGATACACGAAACCACTCTGCTGCAATTCAGCGGCATACAGTTTCTTACAGATAAGCACAAGCTTAGCCTCCTTAAAATATACCGTTTCGTCGGCAAACACTTTGGTAAGTCCCGCCTTGGCAATCTTGTCCTCATCGCGCCCCGACACACTCCCCAGGTAGGCCATTTGCTTTTTAAAGTCGCTGTCCATAACGCACAGCGAGAAATATTTTTCCTTATCCACATACGTCTTTGTGTAACGCGATGGGCGCAAATAGATAACTGCCGTGGGGTCGTTATGTCCCCACAGGCAGCCTAGGTGTCCCCAACTAATGGTCATCGTGTTGCACCCGTCCTGCTCATTACCCGCAGACACCAACATCCATTCTTCTCCCAATAGGTTGAATGGATTAAATTTCATTTCCTTATAATTAATTTCTTTCATCTTATGTATGGTTATGTTGCATATATACGCTGCAAATTCCGCACCAAACACGAACGGATGTCTAACAACAGCTTAACAAACTGCGCTAAACGACGAAACATGGGTTTCTTTTCTCGTTCCTCGAAAAGTGCGTTTTCTCGCCATGGCAATGTTCAATCAAGCTCGACGCTGCTCATTTGGCTTAACGAAAACGTTCGTTGGGACATGTCCCTGCCATACAAACCATTTTGAAAAAGACAATGTCCAAGCCACAGAACTGCGAGCAGACGTGGGGGCAAGAGGAGCGTTACTTGTCCCCGAGGCCTTGCCGTTTGCCCCTTACAGGCGTGGCATTGATAAAGATGTGGCTGTGCGGATAGTACCTAACAAGATACAGAGCGGGCGTTCCGCCATTGATTACCCCAGTTCTAAAACCACGCCCGCGCAAGCCCTTGGCGTCGGTTTCTTTCATAAACTGCATGGCAGAAAAAGCCTTGCCTTTCACCAAAACACCGCTCAGCATCTGGTCAACCACATCTGTTTCGTACTGCGAGAAATCAAAATAATAATACTTTGTCAATCCCCACTTGTCTTTTTCATTGCAACTAGCGAAACACAAAGTAAATTCTCCGCCTCCAACTTGAGGAAACAGCCACGCATATGCGCGTTTTGAGCGTACCACATGATGCTTGTACGACACCTCGTTCAAGGTCATCTTCGCAACAGTCGGCTCACATCTTAAGTCCTTAACGTAATTAAACACGCCCATGCTGCCAGCAATAAACGTGGCAATTGCCATTAGCACGACGAGCATCAGCCCAAGTATGGCAGCATTTTGGCGCCATTTTCGCTCTTCTTCTTCAAAGTCTGAGCTTTTATACCGTTCTTCGTAGGTGGATATTCGGTTCATTTTAACACCTACCACGATAATCAACACTACGTAAACAAACAGCATTGCAGGCGTGGAAACAGCAATAAGTTGCCACAACAATCCAGCAAGCCCAACCTGCGGAAGTCCCCAAAAAGAGTCGTAGAAAACAATAAGCAGCTGCAAAATGACCATCGTGATGTACGTGGTGATGCGCACTTTGCCCCACCAATAGCTACGTTGGCGCGCCTCGCGACTGCCCCTTAGGGCACGCATTTTTCTCTTAGCCATGAGTTATAAGCGTGATATATGTGGCACAAGTCTAAACACAAAAGCCCAGTTCAAGGGCAGAGCGCGCTGCCCTACCCTTGTACTGGGCTCACATTTATGGTTTAATTAGCTATTCCACCTCGGTCTTATCCACAATGGAAGTAGCGTTCAACGAGTTCTTTCAGTTCGGCGGGGCGGTTTTCCACTTCCTTACGCAGGTTGCTGTCGTTAAAGTCGCGCAACTGTTTGATGATACCATCAATCATAGCGGGCGAGAACACGCCATGAGCCTCGTACACCTTGCGTTGACGTTCCAGGCAATCGGCCGAGGCAACGCAACTGTCGGGCAACTGTCCAAGACGGCTCAACTTATCGGCATTTGCAGCATCGTGAATGTTCACATCAACGTAAGTTTGCTCTGCTATTTCAAGTGCGTTGGGCAATTCAAAGCCATAACGGCAGCCAACACACAAGCCTGCGAGAAGTTGGTAAACGTCGGCCGAGCCGTCGGGCGAACGCATTTCGAAGGTTTGTTTCATCGACGTGTCGGGCGTTTCGGCCGGTTGCTGTGGGTTGGCCTTGTGCATCATGTCAACGCCGGCAGCCCAACCTAGTGGCACACGCACAAGAACAGAGCGGTTGCGGTCGCCCCAACAAACGTTGGTGGGTGCCTCTTGGTGCGGAACAAGGCGGAAGTAAGCCATCGGGTTCTTGTTGCCAAAGGCAGTAATGCTGTCTGCAAGCTGCATCAATCCGGCGATAGCCGTGCGTGCCGTGTTGCTAAGCTTGCCGTTTTCTACCATCACGCTCTTGCCGTCCTTCATCAAGCGCATGTGCACATGCATGCCCGAACCGGCCTTACCAGTGGTAATTTTCGGTGCAAAGGTAACGTTCATACCCATTTGATAGGCCAAATTGCGAATAATCCACTTGGCAATCATCAGCTCATCAGCGGCTTTTTCTACGGGTACGGGCAAGAACTCAATTTCGTTTTGCTCGTAAATCAGTCCGTCTTGGCTAAAATTACCCACTTCAGAGTGTCCGTATTTAATCTGTCCGCCGGCCTTAGCGATGTACGACATGCAAAGCGTGCGGAAGTCGTTTGTTTTAGCATAGGGCATCGACTCGTGGTAACCGCGCTGGTCAACGGCGGGGAACACTTCCTCGTCGGGCGTTATCACGTAATATTCCAGTTCGCCCATAGCATGGAATTCCATGCCCGTAACCTCGCGGAAAGCCTTTGCGGCCTTGGCCAAGGTGTATTCGGGCGAGCTTTCTAGCGGATTGCCGTCTTTGTCGAAATAAGATGCCAGCATGCAAAGCGTAGGAATTTCGGCGAAGGGATCGACGAAAGCCGACGAGAAACGCGGCAGAACATAGAGGTCGCTGCTGCCTGCTTGGATGAAAGAGAATAGGCTGGACCCGTCTACACGTTCGCCACAAGTGAGTATTGTGTCGAGGTAAGCCAGGTTGTTGATGATGAAATTGAGGGTTTTGAGCTTGCCGTCGCCCCCGGGATACATGAAATTCACCATCTTAATCTCGTTTTCTTGGATAAAACGCACGATGTCTTCCTTGGTAAATTCGGAAGAGGGTTTTTGCAAGAACGCCACCACCTCGTTGGCATTCATCAAAAGTTCATTGTTTGCCATGTTTGATGTCTTTTTTTAGTTAAAAGGGTTTAACGTTGGTTGATTGTTTACGTTGATTTCTTCGCCGATGGCTTTATCGGTCGGGACAAAGGTAGGAAAAACAAATCTATGTGACAAATTTTCCGACAATAAATTATGTTTTACATAAAAAATAGTCGCAAAGATGACAATTTGACAGAGAAAACGGCCACGGCACACTATTTGAGTAGTATTCAACAGACAATAAGTCAGATAATACGTTAGAATAATAAGTCAGACAATAAACAACATAAGATATAAACAATGAACTTCGACAAATATACAATCAAAGCGCAAGAAACGGTCCAGGAGGCCGTGAACATTGCACAACGGGCAGGCCAGCAGAGCATCGAACCGGTGCACCTGCTCAAAGCCCTGCTTGAAAAGGCCGCCGATGTAACCAACTACATCTTTCAAAAGCTTGGCGTTAACGCCATGCAGGTAAGCACGTTGGTTAATTCGGAAGTAGAACATCTCCCGCGTGTAGCGGGCGGAAACCCCTATCTTAGTAACGACGCCAACAACGTTTTGTTGAAGGCCGAAGACCTATCGAAGAGCCTGGGCGACGAGTTTGTCTCGGTTGAGCCGCTCTTCCTCGCTTTATTGGCCGTTAATTCGTCGGCCGCTCGCATACTGAAAGATGCGGGATGCACCGAAAAAGACGCGCGCGCTGCCATCGAGGCCCTACGACAAGGGCAACAGGTGAAGTCGCAATCGGGCGACGAGAACTACCAATCGTTGGAGAAATACGCCAAGAACTTGGTGGAAGACGCTCGTAACGGCAAGCTCGACCCTGTTATCGGGCGCGACGACGAGATACGTCGCGTGTTGCAAATTCTTTCGCGCCGCACCAAAAACAACCCCATATTGATAGGCGAACCTGGTACGGGTAAGACCGCCATCGTTGAAGGTTTGGCCGAACGCATCGTGCGTGGCGACGTGCCAGAGAACCTGAAAGACAAGCAATTGTATTCGCTAGACATGGGCGCACTGGTTGCAGGAGCCAAATATAAGGGCGAATTTGAAGAGCGACTGAAAAGCGTTATCAAGGAAGTGACCAACGCCGACGGGCAGATTATCCTCTTTATCGATGAAATTCACACGCTTGTCGGGGCTGGCGGAGGCGAAGGGGCGATGGACGCCGCCAACATTTTGAAACCCGCGTTGGCTCGTGGAGAACTCAGGGCCATTGGTGCCACCACGTTAAACGAGTATCAAAAGTACTTCGAAAAAGACAAAGCGCTGGAACGCCGCTTTCAAACGGTGATGGTAAACGAACCCGATGAGCTTAGCGCCATCTCCATTTTGCGCGGTATTAAGGAGCGTTACGAGAACCATCACAAGGTGCGCATACAGGACGACGCTTGTATCGCCGCCGTACAACTGTCTGAACGCTACATCTCCGACCGCTTCCTGCCCGACAAAGCCATCGACCTGATGGACGAGGCGGCCGCGAAATTGCGAATGGAACGCGACTCGGTGCCAGAAGAATTGGACGAAATAACCCGCCGACTTAAACAGTTGGAGATTGAACGCGAGGCCATTAAGCGTGAGAACGATGAGCCCAAGATGGCACAGTTGGACAAAGACATTGCCGAACTGCGCGAACAAGAGAAAGCGTTCAGGGCCAAATGGGAAAGCGAAAGGGCGTTGGTGAACAAGATTCAGCAAGACAAACTGGAAATTGAACGCTTGAACCACGAGGCCGACAGGGCCGAACGCGAGGGCAATTACGAACGTGTGGCCGAGATTAGGTATGGCAAACTGAAAGAGCTTGACAACGACATCGAGAACATTAAGCAACAACTGCAAGCCACGCAAGGCGGAGAAGGTATGGTTCGCGAAGAGGTTACGGCCGACGATATTGCAGAAGTGGTGAGCCGCTGGACGGGTATTCCCGTAACACGAATGCTGCAAAGCGAGCGCGAAAAGCTGTTGCACCTCGAAGAAGAGCTGCATCGCCGCGTTATCGCACAGGATGAAGCCATCGCCGCAGTTAGTGATGCCGTGCGCAGAAGTCGTGCCGGGCTGCAAGACCCCAAGCGTCCCATTGCCTCGTTTATCTTCCTTGGCACCACGGGTGTGGGCAAAACGGAGTTGGCGAAGGCCTTGGCCGAATACCTATTTAACGATGAGTCGATGATGACACGTATCGACATGAGCGAGTATCAAGAAAAGTTTAGCGTGTCTAGGCTCATCGGCGCACCTCCGGGATATGTGGGTTACGACGAGGGCGGACAGCTTACCGAGGCCGTAAGACGTAAGCCTTACAGCGTGGTTCTTTTCGACGAGATTGAAAAAGCGCACCCCGATGTGTTCAATATCCTGCTACAAGTGCTCGACGATGGTCGCTTAACCGACAACAAGGGGCGCACGGTGAACTTCAAGAACACCATCATCATCATGACGTCTAACCTTGGTTCGCAGTACATCCAACAACAGTGCGCCAACCTCAGCGATGCCAATCGCGATGAGGTTTTAGACGAAACGCGCCAAAAGGTAATGGACATGCTGAAACAAACCATACGTCCAGAGTTCCTCAATCGTATCGACGAAACCATCATGTTCTTGCCACTCACCAAGCAAGAGATTGCCGAAGTGGTTCGCTTGCAGATGCGTTCGGTTGGCCGCATGCTTGCCGAGCAGGGCTTTAAGATAGACGTTAGCGACGATGCCATCAGTCTTTTGGCCGACCTTGGCTACGACCCAGAATTTGGTGCACGGCCCGTTAAGCGCGCCATCCAACGCTATGTGCTTAACGACCTGAGCAAGAAAATACTGGCCGAAGAGGTTAGTCGCGACAAGCCCATCCTCATCGACGCCCTTGATGGCAAGCTGGTGTTCAGGAACTAAAATGGAAATCAACGTGGAATGGTGGCCCATAACGCGCGCCAAGCACATGTTTGTAGCCACTCCACACAATAAATACGCTTTTAAAAAGGCAGGCACAAGCAACCGGGAAACCGGCCTTGTGCCTGCTTTTTTGTTTTCTGGCTGGCGCACAAACGGCATGTAGATGTGTTGCATCCTTGTACTAATAGAGCCTAAGTAAAATAGCCTTCACGTAAAAAAAATTATTGAATATTTGGCCGTTTCAATTATTATATGTAACATTGCAACGTGTGCCCTGCATCTTAATTTCTTTTGCTTTCATGTAGATAAGGAGCCACCTAAACAGTAAATTAAGAACACATCTAGAATCAATTAGTTATGAAATGTAATAACATACCTAAGCCAAACACCGTAACGCAATTATTAGTTGTGCTAATGTTCGCAAGTATCTTTTGGGCGGATTCGGCCTTTGGGCAGACTGTTCACAACGACAACGCCTCACGTCTACCCAAAGCAGAAAACAAAGTTGCGGACACAGAAAGCGTTAGGCACTTGTTACATCAAGCACAAAGTTTAGCTCCCTTGGCATCAACCACGCAAGCAACAGTCATCATTGGTCCAAAAGTGGGCTACGAAGGAGCAAAATACAGCTTGCAGTCTGCCCAAGAAGGCGACGTAACTTGGAGCAGCGACAATCCCAATGTGGCATCAATCAATGCCTCAGGCATATTGACGGTGAAGGGCAGAGGCGTGGTAGTGCTCACTGCGAATTATAAAAACCAAAAGTATAGCCAAACCATCCTTGTGGGCATCCCACGATTTATTCTGTCGTCTTCGTCTCAAATGGGCGGGTATAAGGTTGTCGCCAGCTGCATAGATAATGAATATAAGAACTACCAGCCTCTATTAAACGAAGTTCTCAAATTCAAATGGGGCATTAAGTACCCTGACGAGAACATCCGCTGGTCCACGTCTGATAAGTCCAGCTTAACCATCCAGACGCAAGCATTAGACAAAGACATTACCGTATTTTTGCAAGTGGCCGACGTTCAAGGCAACAAAACTGCGTTGCAATACATTAGTGTACATCCACAAGATGTCTACGCCTCGGATTATACCACCTTTTACATAGATTCCGAAGGAAACCTTTATGATTTCAAAAAAAGATATGATTTGTACGAATCGTCAAGAGTATTCGTCGACTATAAGCCAAACCTGCCTGAAAAGTACAAAGGCCGTGAATGGATGCCAATAACAGCCATTGTGTTGAGTCCACAGAAAGGGAACAAAGAAATTTCCATGTATGGTGGCGGTCCCCTTGTCTGCGACATCTTGTCTGAAGAAGAATACGAATTTATCCGAAACAAGTCAAACGACAATCAGAGGTATAATTATATGTTGATGTTGCTCAACGATGAGCAAAAAGTTATACAATACATACCTATCAGTTTCATTTTTAAAACAACTTTGTAACCATGATACGAAGAATAATATCGACAAAGATGTGTGCAGCCATTGTGCTTTCTCTCATCAGCATTGGATGTTCAAGGTTTACCTCCGAAGGTGAAACTTTAATAAGAGGAACGGCCAACATAAACGGGAAAGAGTATGTAGACATAACGAAACGTTATTGGAATACTGATTTTACCATTAATAAATTGTCTTTCTATCCAGAATACAACATGTTTTTAATAGACATGCAACTCCAACCCAAAGGCCAAAGCAAATGGGAATATGAATATGAAATATCATTCTGCGTATCAACAGAGAAGGCAGAGGGGGTTAAGGTTAACTACCCCTATAAAGTAGAAGATAAAAAATCTTTAAAAACATATAGATTGATACCCAATGATATAATAGAACTCTTTGCAAAGAACAGAGCAAAAGTTATAAACACGGAGTTAAATGATGGAATTGCCATTATTACCGATTTTAAAACGAATGCAGCACGTTGGGTAGAGGGGCAGTTCATCATACGTTCTCTCGACTTGAAAAGTGGAGAATGTAGAGGAGAATATACAATAAAGGCTCCTGCGGTTGACGGCAAGGAAGAGCTAAGAGTCAACGGCAAATTTGAAACGACATTTAGCGAATATCCATATTATTCACCATATTAAATAACAGATATGAAGACAAGAACTATAATCATTAGCCTAACGGCCCTTCTTTGTGCAGTGTCGTGTAAAGAAGAAACCGAGCTACAAGTTCCCAATCCTCCACCCCCTCATACAAATGTAAAAAGCGCAGAACTTGACGATGAAGCTGTTTACCGTTTCCAAACGGACAAGAATCAGATGCTGAACAGCATGATAAGATACGACTATACCAAGAAGAAGTACGTTCTCGACATTTCCGAACAAGACACGCGGAGCATTGGCATCACAACGCAGATGTATAAGGACGCCCTTAAACGAGTGGAAGAAATGAATAAGGTAAACTTCGAACGGCTGCAATGAGCCCAAAAGCAACGTTTTCGTTAAGCCAAATGAACAATGTCGAGCTTGCTCAAACATTGTCATGGCGAGAAAACGCACTTTTCGGGGAATGGGAAAAGAACGTTCCGAGCCACAACAACTTGCGCCTTTACCCTATTGGCCGCTCACCTAACGTGCAGTATCTAGGTTTCTGTACTGCTTGCTACCAACCGTTGGTGGTGTGACAACAACAAATGCCCCATATCATTCCTTTACACGTTTTAACTTGACAAGCTTTTTGCCGCGAATTTCATACTCTGCAGTTAGTCCATGTCCCATACTTGCGCGTTCGTTAAGTATTTCTTCATAAGAGAATACAACAACGATCTTTTGCAGTTTTGGCGATTTCTCGAGAACATAGTTATATAAATGTAGAGCAATTGTATCTTCTACATTTGCTGGTAAGGAATAGAATGTTGAGGAGTCTTCAATTTCTATGGTAAACATGTATGCATAGTTTTTATCCAACCGAATTTGGTTTTGGAATAAAGATTTTCCTTCCTTGTCTACATTATAAATGTATCTGTCTGCACCAGTCCATCCCTCTTTTTCCTCCAAGTCGCTAAAGAACTGCTTTTCTCTAATTGAATGTTCTGGCTGATAACTTGGCTTTGGTTGCATCATCATTCCCCATGCCAAGAAGTATATGCACACGAACAAAATGAAAAGACCAACAAAGCATAGCAGCCACCACAAAACAGCTTTCTTATACTTGTTATTCTTTGACAATGAGGTTTTGTCCATCGACATACGCATCTATGTTATTGTTAATTACAAACTTATCGTCAATCTTATGCCAAATTGCATTTACCTTCAACATAAAATGGTATCTCCTGATAGTTTGTGTCGCCAAATATTGACTTCATTGAACTGTATGCGGCGCACAGGTAGGTCGCCCAACCCATCGTAAATTTCGAGACATCCTCGTGCACGAGGTTTGTCTTCGTCTTTGAGCATTAACTCTAAGATGAAATAGTCATTAGGAGATCACATCGACACATTACAGGTCGCCATCGGCAGGATAGTGCGATAAGAGATTTCCTCGCCATCCTACGAGACGATAAAAGCATTGGTCAAACAAGTCGACATCGTAACTGCGACCATTAAGTGTAAGGGTTGTGCGTATGTCCATGAGGATTGAGTGTTATGGTTATTCTGCAAAATTAGCATTTTCTTTTTAAACGACAAGGGAAAACTCTGTTGCAGTACGTTAGATTTTACGAACAAGTGCTAAACATAACCACACGCACCTTGTATGTTAACAGCATAAGGCGCGATGCCCTAAAATGGCATATCAATTTGCATTCGTCCATACTATCTCATCGAGACCGTCTTGACTTTAATCTTTCTGCAAATTGAGAGAAGTTTATTGCCTTTGTGCTGTAAAACCAAGACAAAAGCCAACAACCCCCGAGGGTATCAACTCATCAACTTACAAACTCATCAAACCAAAACCTTAAATTACTATCTTTTATTTTACAACACAGCTCTAATTTTCGTTTCATTCTAGCGAAAATGTAGGCCATAAAGTAGGTAAATCACCCCTATTTTGGGCTTTTCTCGTTGTTTGTTTTGGCTGTTTTTAAGAGCAAAACCTGCATTTTGCACCATTTTGCCTTTCTATTTGGGTTGCCGGCTCGTCTTTTTTAAAGCCCAACAACCTGCTTTTAGCCCCTAAAAACCCACTTTTTAACGACTATTTCGCCCTTTTCGACCATGTTTTTTCATGATTCTAAAAGGTTTAATTTATACCATTGCAGTGGATATTTATGCTTTTCGTCTCGCAATTAGCACCATTTCACCTTGCATTTTGCACCAAAACGCCTTGCGTTTTGCACCAAAACACACTGCATTTTGCACCAAAACACACTGCATTTTGCACCAAAACGCACTGCGTTTAGCGGCATATTGCACCGCGTTTAGCACCAGAATGCACTGCATTTTGCTGCAAATAGCCCAAAAGATGGTACTACTGGTCGTGTTTTTAAATAAAAATTCATTTTGCCTGCATGTTCAACTACCCCCTTTTTGCATCGAAACAAACCTTCGCGAGAATCGATTTTTTGCGACAAGGTGGGCGATTGGTGGACGAAAAGGGCACTCATAATGTTAAATTTATTGCCGAAAAGTTGACAAAAATCAACTTGACGAGTTGACAAGTTAACAAGAGGGCAAGTGAACTTGTGAACAAGTTAATCGTTCTTTTCTCGTTTTCTAAAAGTACGTTTTCTCGCCATGACAATGTTCGAGCAAGCCCGACATTGTTCATTTGGTTTAACGAAAACGTTCATCTCTTCGTGTGTTGACATAAATACGTCCACTTTTGACATAAGAACATAAGGAACACAAACCTAAATCGGTTGCTAGAAAAATATGCTTTCATTTTGCCTAAGGAAACACTGAACACGCGCAAACAGTTAAATAGCAGGTTGTATTTCAAATATCAGAGGAAGATTTCCCTAACACTTTACTTTTGAACATTCGTAATGGCCGATTTCGGATAAAGAATCCATCTTGACTTTTTCCTCATTATGTGCCACTGGAAAGTTGCTTTCAACTTGTAGAGAATACGCTGAAAGCCCTTCAACAGATTTCTTTTTCGAAACCTAACCATGTTTTGACACAGACAAAAGAGGTACTACACCGGTTATTATCGTAGCTTTATCCAGCACTTCGTACATAAGAAGTGTGTTTATCTTGGTTTTACTGCACAAAGATATTAAACTCCTTTCAAGTTATAGAAATATCGCCCACCAATCGGTTGTTTAGACCGCTTATCAACTATTTCAAGTTGTTTGCCTCGTTTCTTGTTCATCTTCCATTTGCTTGTCGGCATCTTGTCTGTCTTTTTCTCTCGACGTAGCCCGCTATATCTTCAAGGATAAGACAGTCAATATGCTCACCAATACACAAAATCAGAGCAAACACTAACGACCGATTGGGGTTAAAAGTCAAGACGATTTCTATACACATACATAAACTGAGATTGTATATGTTCTGGCTCTGAAACCAATAACCCCCTAAGTTTGAACAGGTAACACAAACGCCAACAGCCATGCAACAAAGATGTATGGCATGGCGTAAAACCCTCGCGGCGATACCCTCCTATGGGGCGCAGTTAGCTTATCGCCGCCCAATCAATATTTGTTTTGCGCAATTCTTTCAGCCTATTCCACAGCATGGCATGTTCGGGAAGGTTGCAATCTGGGTCGCGGTCGACGATTTTTTGAGCCTCATCGCGAGCCAATTGCACCAATGCGCCATCGCGAGCGATGTTGGCTATTTTAAGATCGAAGGCCATACCGCTTTGTTGTGTGCCTTCAAGGTCGCCCGGCCCACGCAACTTCAAGTCGGCTTCGGCAATACGAAAGCCATCGTTGGTTTCGCACATAATGTCGATACGTTTGCGTGTTTCGGCAGAAAGGGCGCGATTGGTGACAAGTATGCAATAACTTTGGTCGGCTCCGCGCCCCACCCTACCGCGCAATTGGTGCAATTGCGACAAGCCAAACCGTTGCGCATCGAGTATCACCATCACCGATGCGTTGGGCACATTCACACCCACTTCGATAACCGTTGTGGCCACCAATATCTGCGTTTCGCCACTGGCAAAGCGCGCCATCTCTGCCTCTTTCTCCTTCGACTTCATCTTTCCGTGTATCTTGCTCATCTTATACTCTGGAAAAATGTCGGTCAACGCCTCGTAACCTTCCTCCAAATTCTTTAAGTCGGTCTTCTCGCTCTCCTTTATTAGCGGATAAACAATATACACTTGGCGTCCCAACCCCACCTGCTGGCGTATGCCTGCATAGAGACTCGTGGTTTGATTATCGTACTTATGCAGCGTTTGTATGGGCTTTCGACCAGGCGGAAGTTCGTCTATCACGCTCACATCCAAGTCGCCGTAGATGGTCATGGCCAACGTTCGCGGTATAGGTGTCGCCGTCATCACCAACACATGCGGTGGATTATCGCTCTTGCCCCATAGCTTAGCGCGTTGTTTCACGCCAAAACGGTGCTGTTCGTCTACCACGGCGAGCCCCAAATGAGCGAATTGCACAGTGTCTTCTAGCAAGGCATGGGTGCCAACCAGTATGTGCAGTTCGCCCGATGCAAGCCTTTGCAGCACGTCGGCACGGCGTTTGCCCTTTACAATGCCCGTTAAAAGCTCGGCCGTTACGCCCGTTCCCTGCAACATCTGCTGCACGGTAGCAAGGTGTTGTTCGGCTAATATTTCGGTGGGAGCCATGATGCACGCCTGAAAACCATTGTCTACGGCAATGAGCATGGACATTAACGCCACGAGGGTTTTACCCGAACCCACGTCGCCTTGTAACAAGCGGTTCATCTGTCGGCCGCTATCCATGTCCTTACGTATTTCGTGCATCACGCGTTTTTGTGCGCCCGTAAGCTCGAAAGGCAGGTTGTTGTGGTAAAAGCTGTTGAAGAATTGACCAATCTTAGAGAAATTGTAGCCACGATATTTGCGCCGATGGAAGTTGGCATAGCGCAAGATGTTGAGCTGAACATAAAACAATTCTTCGAACTTTAAGCGCATTTGGGCGCGCTGCAACTCATCGGTGTTATGGGGATAATGCACGCCACGCATGGCTTGGTCGCGCGAAACAAGGTGCAGGGCATTAGTGATGAAAGGCGGAAGTGTCTCGGTCAGCGGTGCTTGCATCTGTTCGAGCAAGCCCTTGGTGAGCCTTTCCATCGCACGCGATGTTATGCCTGCCTTCTTCATTCGTTCGGTTGTGCCGTAGTGTGGCTGCATACCCATCTCGGCAAGTTTTAGTTCAGTGGCCTCGTCTATATCGGGATGGGCAAACTGATAACGCCCTCCGTACACGCTAGGCTTACCAAACACGATGTATTCTACCCCCACTTTGTAGGTGCTTAGCACATATTTGGCCCCTTGAAACCAAACCAAGTCGGCAACGTTCCACCCATCGGTGAAGTGGGCCACGATGCGTTTCTTGCGCGGTCCCATGTCAAACTCCTCAAAGCTCAGTATGTGTCCCTTCACCTGCACGTAAGGCATGTCGCCCTGCAATTGGGCAATTCGGTAGATTTGTGTTCGGTCAACGTATTTGTAGGGATAGTATTCAAGTAGGTCGCCAAAGGTGTTGATGTTGAGTTCTTTACTCAAAATCTCTTTCTTTCGCGGACCAACGCCCGCCAAATACATGATGTCTTGGTCTAGAATAGAGTGCATTGTGGGGTTACGTTTGTTGTGGCAAGAGGCTGGGCAAGGGCGTTTACGTACGCGCCTGCCTATTTTTCGCGATGCTGAGAGGAGAGAGCCAACAGACGTTCGCACACATCGAGGTCGAAGGGCGTGGTTATCTTGATGTTCTCCTTGTTGCCCTCAACCATTGTTATCTGCATGCCGAGTGCCTCAACCACCGATGCGTCGTCGGTAAAGTCCGACTGATAGGGTTGTTGGTAGGCGCGTTTAAGCAATTGCAAGTCGAATGTTTGCGGTGTCTGCACCAGTCGATAGGCATCGCGGTTCACGGTTTGGCTAGTGCCATCGGGCATCACCTGGCGCAATGTTTCTACCACGGGCATTACGGGTATCACGGCTTTGGCTTGTTGTGCCACGCCGAAACAACGCTCAACAACTTCTGCCGACACCATCGGGCGCACGCCATCGTGCACCGCCACCACGCCCTGGGCATCGTTGGGGATGAGTGCCAAGCCATTACTAACCGACTCGAAACGCGTTGTTCCGCCGTCGGCCAAGAGGTAAGGCAGGTTAAAGTTGTGCGTTCGGCATAACTCGCGCCAATATGTTTGCTGGTCGCGTGGCAACACCAATACCATTTGCAGCTGCGCATCGAAACGATAAAAGCACTCCATTGTGCGCATCAACACGGGCTTCCCGCCAAGCGGCAGAAACTGCTTAGGCACTTCGGCACCCATACGCAGGCCTTTTCCGCCAGCGACGATGATTACATAATTCATCGCGTGCAGCGGTTAAAGACGTTCGGCCATAAGGTGTTTGTAACGCATGGCCACTTCTATTTCGTCGGCCTTATCGCGGTCAACCAACAGCGCAAGCAGCGTGTAAGCGTAAGGAAGAGCGGCGGCAGGACCTTCGCCCGTTATGATATTGCCATCTACTGTCACCAACTCGGCCGTATATTCTGCACCATGCAAGGTGTGTTCTACGCCCGGATAGCAAGTGGCGCGCTTGCCTTGCAGCAAGCCCAACGTGCCTAAAACCATAGGTGCAGCACAGATTGCGCCAATCTTTCGGCCCGTTTCGGCTTGTCGGCGAAGTACTTCGGCCAGCCCCTTATGTTCTTTTAGATTGGTCGAACCAGGCAGTCCGCCAGGCAATAGCAAGAGGTCGGCATCGTCGAAGTTGGCGTTTTCGAACAGCATGTCGGCCTTAACGCACACGCCATTGGTCGATTCCACCAGCTCGCGCCCCATAACACTCACGGTTTTCACGTCCAATCCGCCTCGGCGCAGAATGTCTACGGGAGCCAACGCCTCGATATCTTCAAATCCGTCGGCCATAAATTGATACACTTTTGCCATATTCTAAATTTGGTTTATCGTTATTATCGTTACTGCAAAAATAGCCATTTTCGGCGTAAGCATGGCAAACAACACGCATTTTTAATGCCCAACGCCACACTTTTTAGCGTTTTTGGCAAGCAAATTGTGGTAATAACGCTAATTTTGTGGGCAACATTTAACAAACATATACTAAAAAACTAGGCGATAAAAAACAACGACAAACCTGTACAACAGATATCGCCTTTATAAATTGAACCAATTTTATATAGCAGAGTATGGAACTTAACACATTACGCGAAACAGTAAACACCAATGGCGAATACAGTTGTGGAGACATCGGCGTGTCTGCCTCTGAATGGCTCGATCTATTAAAACAACCCGAAGCAAGGAAGTATCACGAGGCCTTATTCTGCTTTTTACGTGAACCAAATCAAAAAGGTTCATGCACATCAGTGGCACAAAAGTATGGGAAAAGTCTGAATTATTATAACGGCAACGTAAAAGGCTTCTCGCAATGGGTGCAAAAACGACTAAACAGATTTCGTGTAATTGGGATTAAAGGCAGCGAAACATTCTGGCCCATCGCGATGGAAAAGGGCTGGCAGACCAAGAAAGAGTTTCTTTGGTTACTGCGCACCGAACTGACAGAAGCACTTAGAGACTTGCTGATGGAGCACCTTATCGAGGAATTTCGCAAACGTAAGCTCTTTTATGGCTACGAGGAAAGCTACAAATGGCAATTGCTTGACAACACAGAAGGGAAAGATGCGCTAGGCATTATCAGGGCACTAAAAGGGAAGAATATTGTTGCCAATGCCTACGTTGACCCCGTTTTTAACAAACTCAACAAAGAAAAGCCTAGCGAACTGATTGTATGCGGAGAGCATTTGCTTGACGAAACCATACCAATAGACAAACGTCTAGCACGCTTTAAACAAGAAATGCAAGACCTTGGGCATGAAGACTGGAAGAACTTTGCCAACGATGAGCGCACGGCATCTGCCATCTTAACTTGCGCTTACCCCGAAAAATACACGTTTTACAAATGGGAAGTGTACAAAAGGCTCTGTGAATACTTCGGCTACGACATCAATAAAAAAGGCACGAACTTCGGTAACTTCATGGAAATAATAAACAATCTCGTAGCAAAATATGGTGAAACGGTTCAACAAATCATGCTTAGCGAGATAGACAAGTATAAAAACAAGCCCCTCAACCTTGCCATTCAAACATTATTTTGGTGTTTGAAAGACTTCATGCTCAAAGAAATGGACGCTGCAAAACAACACACATCCCAAACCAGCGCTAACGAAGGTACAGACTATTCACGTTTCGACAAGGGCGTAATTACATGGAAAAGACACAAGAACATCGTGCTTTATGGTGCGCCAGGAACAGGAAAAACCCACAGCATACCCGAATATGTCGTGAGACTTTGCTGCCCCACATTCAATGCCAACCATGCAGAGCGCAGCCAAATTGTGGCAATATACAATCAACTTAAAGAGGAAGGGCGCATCGCATTCACAACCTTTCACCAGTCGATGGACTATGAAGACTGGGTGGAAGGTCTTCGTCCAGTGGTTACCGACAACAACCAAGTGGGCTACAACATAGAAGCAGGCATATTTAAACGCCTCTGCGAAAAAGCAAACGACACCAATACGCAAGAAGAGATGATACAAAATGATTTCCCCCAAAATAGTTCTACACTGCCTGATGGTGAAAATTCATCCAAGCCTTACATCATGGTTATCGACGAAATTAATCGTGGAAATGTGTCGAAAATATTCGGAGAGCTCTTGACGTTGTTGGAAGCTGACAAGCGTAAAGGTAACCCGAACGCAGAGAAAGTGGTGCTACCTTACTCGAAAGAGGCTTTTGAAGTGCCAGCCAACGTGTTTGTTATCGCAACAATGAACACTGCAGACCGTTCGTTGGGTGCATTAGACTACGCCATTAGGCGACGTTTCACCTTCATTGCAGAAAGGCCTTACGCCCTAAATAACGAAGGGTTTGACCACGACTTATTCAAGCAAGTGAGCCAACTCTTTATCAACAACTTCGACGAATACGAGAAAAGCAATTTCGATTCTACGTTTAAGCTGCAAGCGGCGGACACCCTTTCGGCCGATTATAAGCCTGAGGAGGTGTGGATTGGCCACAGTTATTTCTTGATGCTCGATGAAAATGGCGAAGATTTCACCAACGACCGCATACTATATGAAATAATACCGCTCTTGGAAGAGTACATACGAGACGGCATTCTAACTACAGACGCGCAAGCAACGATAGATGAACTATACGACAGGGCTATAAAATGACGACAGTGTTACAACTTAACGAGCAGCTGAAGGAGGACGCTCTTCTCAACCAAAGCTATGCCGAGGCTTTATTGCCATACATAGCGGATGGTGGAGAAAAAGAGTTCAAGGTAAGTGATGACAAGCAAGACGCTGACTTCTACCTTAAACTTAGGCGTAAGGGTAACGACATTCTTGCCACGGGTTCTTACTTCGTAGGGGTGGATTGGGTGAAAGAAAACGAGCTCGCGATACAGGTTAGTCCGAAGATGAACAGCGATTTCGAGATAGATTATGTGCGAATGCTTAACGAGGCACTCTGTGATAAGGAAAACCTGAACCATCTGCAACAACTCGTAACAATATCTTTTCACAAGCCCGCAATACCAATTAGCCAGCAGCAAGACTTGTTAAGCATCTTCCTTATTACCGAATATCTTAGCGTTTTAAGGCGAATAGCGACCAAAGGTCTGCGAAAAAGCTACTACATGGTTGAAGAAAATCTCAACAATAAGATAAAAGGGCGATGTCTTGTGGCACGTAACGTGAAACAAAACCTTAGCAAAGGGCGCGTAACAAACAACTTTTGTCGTTACCAAGTATATGGCATCGACTCGTGCGAGAACCGCATCCTTAAACGCGCTTTGAGGTTTTGTGCCAAACAATTAGAGGTTTATAGGCATGCCTTCGACACTTCCACACTCGACGACATTGTCCGTTTTGTAAAACCACACTTCGATAACGTGGGCGAAGAAGTTACCACAAAGGCCATACAAACATTTAAAGGCAACCCAATTTTTAAAGAACATAGCACAGCCGTAGAACTTGCCCAACTTCTAATTCGCCGTTACAGCTACGACATTACCCTTGCTGGCAACCACCAAATAACAACTCCACCGTTCTGGATAGATATGAGCAAACTGTTCGAATTGTATGTGTTTCGCCATCTTAGGTTGGTATTTACAGGCAAAAACGAAGTTTGTTACCACCCCAAGGCACATCGTCAAGAGCTCGATTATCTGTTAAAGCCTTGCCATTGGCCCGAACCTTACGTTGTTGACGCCAAATACAAACCACGTTATAAGGGCATGACAGGCATAGACAAGGATGACGCAAGGCAGGTGGCTGGTTACGCAAGACTGCAGAAGACATACGACATGCTGAAGCTAGATGCCGAAAATGCACTGCCTATCAAGTGTCTCATCGTCTACCCCGACCAAGAACAACAAGAGCGTTTCGCATTTACAAACACAGAAGAACCAACGTTCGAAAAAGTGAAAGATTACATAAGGTTCTACAAAATAGGGATTAGACTACCCGTAATTCAATGAAATTCATCCCCAAAGGCATAACTAAAAAACCTCAACAAACGCCCCAAAAGATTTGCCATATTGGAAAGAATGTCTTATTTTTGCAACATGAATGGGTGTGAAGGGAATGAACGTCGCCTACGAAGACAAAGCGAAGGCCACAGCCCTACTCACGCTCACCACCTCAAAAACAACGATGACGAACGCTTTCAGAACATACGGATGCCTCGCGATAGCGGCACTGTGGCCCACGGGAAACCTCGCGGCGCAGACTTTCAGCATCGAGACGGTGAACGACAGTCTGAACTATCTCACGCTGAAAACCGACTCGACAACCGACAAATGGCCGCTGCCCTACCCCGTTTACCGATTAGATACGGCCGACGTTAACGGCGACGGGCGAACAGAAGCACTGGTGGGCGTGATTAAAAGCACCCGTTTCTATCCGCAAAAAGGGCGCAGGCTCTTTGTGTTTAAGAACTATAAGAACCGCGTTCGGGCGATGTGGATGGGCTCAAAGCTAGGCGGAATTCTGCAAGATTTCCGCTTTGTGGATGGCGTTGTGCGAAGCCTTGAAACCACCACTAAGGGGCAGTACGTAGTGGCCGAATACCGTTGGCAAGGTTTTGGGTTCGAATTCGTAAGGTTCTTAGCAGTGAAGGTGGGGCGAGAAGAGGCGTTGAAGGCGTTTAACCAATAGCTTTCCGCGAAAAAAGGAACACCCAACAAACCGCACAACACAGACATATGGCAGGTTCTAAAAATTACCTTTACTGTATTTTTAGCTTTTAGCTGAGCAGGTTTTGCTTACTTCTTGAAGGAGCATAGTGAACTATGCGACTGAAAGAGTAAGCGAAAGATGCCAGATAAAAGCAAAAAGACAGCAAAGAGCAAAACAAGGAACAACAATTGAACCTTTGCGGGGAATTTTTAGAACATGCCATATAATACAAGGATAAAGGCCAACATGTACCATTCAAATGCCGACAAGCACGATGGCACACCTTATATATATAGGGCGATAAACGCGCCCGAAAACAATAAAACCAACCACCTTGGGGCAGAACGGGCAAGCAAAACGAGCACTAACCGCCGACATCTGCCCCCTCGCTGGCTAGCAATGATTTTCCAAATCCGATGTGCACATGGCCCCAACAAGACCATAACACGCACATCATAAACATTAATTATCAAATGAAAAGAACCCTACTACTAATCGCATTCGCCGCCATAGGGGCGTTACTCTATGCCGACGACAACCCTAAGCCTGTGATTTTACCTGGTAAGGGCAAACTGAATGTGGAGAGTTTCAACAAAGAAGTGAACCTCAAAACCAACCTCTCGAAACTGTCGCTCGCCGAACTGCGCGTGCTTAAAAACGCATTTAAGGCGCGCGAAGGCTTTATATTTAAAGAAGCCGACCTGCGCAGCATCTACGCACAAACATCATGGTACGACTCGTTGATGTGGATGCGCTCGGACAACGAGAACGAACCGCTAGACGACAGCAACCCTAACGACTGGGGACAAAGGCAACCTAAGCTTAGCAAAGCCGAACAAGACTTCCTTAAAAGGATTGAACAGCAAGAGAACAAAATCCTGAACAGCAAGCAGAAACTACCCAAAGGACAGATTGTTAACCTCGACCTGCTGCTCAATCCCTATCAATTAGACGACTTCGACCCAAAGCTGCACAGTGCCATCAGCCGCAATGGGTTTGCCATTGTGCCCGACAATTTGGAACAATTGTTCCACGTTTACGAGAAGAACGACTACTCCAACTTCCCCAGTTTCGTAACAACCGACCTTTACTTGCAGCTTTTCCACTTCTATTTCGACAACATTCTGCGCGATGCCGAAGAGAAAAAGCTCGATGCACTGGTGAAAGCCTTCTCGCAAAGCATGTTTAATCGCATGACCAAACTCGTAACCACGCCCTCAACAGGCAAGCAAACCAAAGCTGCCGCAGCCTTCTGCCAAGCCTATTTTGCCGTGGCATTGGCACTTACAACGGGCAAAACGCCTGCTGGGGTGAGTGCCGCCTACAAGTCGCAAGTGGCATCCGAGATTAAGAAGGTGATGAATTCAGAAAACGCCCTCTCCCCTTTCTTGGGCTACACACAGGTGAAATATCCCTATTCGCTATATCGGCCACGCGGCCATTACAGCCGTTCCGAACGCATCAAGCGCTATTTCCGCACCATGATGTGGCTACAAAGCGTGCCATTTGGCACCGACAAGCCCGACCAACTGAAACGTGCCTTGCTCATTGCCCACACCATTGGCAGCGACCCACAGATGAAACGCACCTACAACAGCATGTTCGACCCCATCACTTTCCTCTTCGGCGAACCCGACAACATCACCATCATGCAGGTTTACGACCTGATGAAGGGCCAAACGCCAGAGAAAATATTCACCAATGAGAATATGATGGCCGACATGGCCAAACGCATTGACGAAGTGGGAGAAAAGCAAACGCGCATCCGTCCCAAGTTCGAACTAACCTCGCGCAACAAGATTAACCTCATGCCCCAACGCTATATGCCCGACGCAGAGGTGCTAAACGAGATGATTGACGCTACAAACAATGTCACCAAACGCGACGTTCCAAGTGGGCTCGACGTGTTTGCGGCCATTGGTTGTTCGGCTGCCGAACGCATTTTATTGAAAGAACTGCAAGAGGATAAACGCTGGGAAGGCTTTGTGCCTACGCTCCAAACCATGAAACTACGCATGTCGGAGATTGCTTGGACCACCACCGTGGCCAACAGATGGATGGATGCCTTGGCCGAAATGAACAAGCCCGTGGCTGGTGCACCTTACTTTATGCTCACGCCACAATGGGAAAAGAAAAACCTGAACACGGCTCTAGCCTCGTGGGCAGAACTGAAACACGATGCCATCCTATACGCCAAGCAACCTATGGGAGCCGAATGCGGTTCTGGCGGACCGCCCGACCCTATCGTGAAAGGCTATGTTGAACCCAACATCCCCTTCTGGAAGAAGGCCATTGAATTGGTTTCGCAAATTGAAAGGGTGTTCAAACAATATAAGTTAAACACGCCTAAGATGGATGCCACCACAGCAAGCGTGAAGGAAACAGCTGAATTTCTTCTACAAGTTAGTCAGAAAGAGCTGTCGCCAAACCCCATCCTCACCGACGAAGAATATAACGCTATCGAAATCATAGGTTCAACAATAGAAAACATTTCGCTTGATCTTGCTAGACAAGACGACCAACATCTCGATGGCTGGGACAACGTGGAAGGTGCCGACAAGAGTGTGGCTGTAATAGCCGACGTATATACCGCCAACGCACCGAACAACCCTAACCACTCCATTCTATACGAGGGAACAGGGCCTGCCTATACCATCTACGTGGCTGTGCCCATTGGCAACGAGCTCTATTTGATGCGCGGTGCTGTGCTGTCTTATCGCGAACTGAAACAGTCTACCGACCAACAGCGGCTCACCGATGAGGAATGGCAAGAGAAACTCAAAGCCAAACCTTATCTGGGCGTGCCTAAATGGATGGACGAAATAACTGTTCCGCTAGACAATCTGCCAAAAGATAATGAAGAAGTGTTTTATAGTTCGGGATGTTAAGGTGAGGAGTTAAAGGAGTTAAGGAGTTAAGGAGTAAGTAGTAAAGGAGTAAGTAGTAAAGGAGTAAGTAGTAAAGGAGTAAGTAGTAAAGGAGTGAGTAGTAAGGTTGTAAGTAATAAGTAGTATGGAAGAAGGAGTAAGTGGCAAGCGATAAGGCTAAATGCCTATCTGCGCTATGGTACGCACTCTTGTTAGCTTGTCAACTGGCCAACTCGTCAACTTGTTAACTGGTCAACTTATTAACTTGTCAACCCGTCAACTTCCTTACCTCCCAACTCGTCAACTTCCCAACACAATACATGACCACAAAACCCGCTCAACATCCAAGAAACGCGCCCCATACATCCTTCCATGCTATGGGGTGCGCATTCTTTTCTCATGCCGCGGCTTATTGTCGCGGCGTGGTTCTTGTCTTATGCCTTACCTTCGTGTGCACGGAAAGTATGTGGGCGCAGAAGGCCGACACGCTATCCGTGGTGTTTACAGGCGATGTGTTGCTCGACCGCGGCGTGCGCAAGCGCATCGAATACTTAGGTTTAAGCAATCTCGTTGGGCCAAAACTACAACAAATCTTCAACCAATCGCATTTCGTTGTGGGCAATCTAGAATGCCCGGCAACCAAAATTAACCAACCTGTTTTTAAGCGTTTCGTGTTCAGAGGCGAACCCGAATGGCTCACAATGCTAGCCAAACATGGTTTCACCCACCTCAACTTGGCCAACAACCACAGCATTGACCAAGGACGTGACGCACTGTTAGACACACGCAAGAACATCGAACAGGCGGGTATCACCCACTTCGGGGCAGGTCGCAACATGGCCGAGGCCGCCCAACCCCTGCTGCTGGCCACCCATCCACGCCCCGTTTACATCCTCGCCTCATTGCGATTGCCACTCGAAAACTACGCTTATCTGCCCGCCAAGCCCTGCGTTAGTCAAGAGCCACTCGACACATTGGTGGCTCGCATCAAGCATCTACGCCATAACGAGCCTAACGCCTACATCGTGGTAAGCCTGCATTGGGGCATCGAACACCAGCTAACGCCCACTGCCCAGCAGCGTAGGCAAGCGCGCCTACTGATAGACGCAGGTGCCAACATCCTTATTTGCCACCACACCCACACGCTCCAATCCATCGAACAATATAAGGGTTGCCCCATTTATTACAGTATCGGCAACTTTATTTTCGACCAAACCAAACCCATCAACACCCGTGCCTGCGTGGTTAAAGTCGTACTTACAGCAAACGATGCACACGTTGAAACCATCCCGATAGAAATAAACGACTGTGTGCCAGAAGTGTATCAGTTGACGAGTTTACCAGTTAACCAGTTGACAAATTAACCAGTTGACGAGTTAACCACGTACACTTACTACTACCAGCACGAACGGTTACAAGTCATGCTGCTCACGGTCAACGGAGACAGCAAAATGGGAACGCAGAAGTAATCTGTCATTGACAGGCCGTTTTCAGCTTATGGATAATACATCGAATAACTTCCGCCTAGTCACTTTTTGATACATAACTACGTTTTTTCGCAGACAATTGGGGTAGAATTTTGGATTTTATCGTATCTTCTTCCAGTACTTTGTGCATGAGCAGAGTGTTTATCTTGGCTTTACAGCACAAAGACAATAGACTCCTTTGGGTTTATTGGTTAACGCGATTTTCTTTTAACTCCCCATCATAATCCTTACAATCTAGAATAAGGTTATTATGGAGAGATTTTATACGCTTGAGTTTCAATGAAGTTGATTTAGAAAAACCATTGTTATACGTTATTATAACGTATCGAGAATTGGCATTTTTAATATATACACTGTGCCAAAAACATGTATCTTGCATCTTACTTGCCAATTGATGGATGTTTATCTTGTGTATATGAGAATTCTTTAAATCTATTAATAAAATAGTCCCATCATCCTGATCATTATTAATCTGAAGACATAACAATAGCTCCTCTTTCATATGGTAAGCCATTCTATTCTGCATATTCTCTCCACATAAGATAAGACATTTCCCATGAAAAAAATCAATGCCTGTTTTTTTGTTGTACAACTCTATCCCCTGTATACTATTTGCTATAAA
>ERZ772960.793-NODE-793-length-26654-cov-4.111696_pt1 | contig 26654 bp, 38 predicted proteins | sample MGYA00580678_ERZ772960 | MGnify/ENA primary metagenome ERZ772960 (study PRJEB29015, sample SAMEA2737930) | human oral metagenome | biome: human oral; feature: human-associated habitat; material: dental | place: China | collected 2059 ... | reverse complement strand
ATTACAAGAAGACGCTGAACGTGACGGAGGATGGGAAAGTCGTGAGCGCCAATGGTGAGGTCATCTCCGGCATGACCTACACGGAGGGCGAACCGACTTTTTATGTGAGGGTGACGTCATGAGCAGGGCGATCCTCGTCTACGGGGAGAGCGGGAGTGGCAAGACAACGTCGCTCCGCACGCTCGACCCGGAGCGCACGTTTATCGTCGACGCTGACCGCAAGGGGCTGTCGTGGCGCGGTTGGAAGAAACAGTACAACGGCGCGAAAAAGAACTATGTGCAAGTTTCGAGCGTGCCAACCATCGAGAGCATCTACCAGAAAATGCAGGGCGAATGGTCGGACAAGTTCGATGTGCTCGTCATTGACGGGCTGACCACCATCATGGTAGACGACGAGATGCGAAGAGCCAAGGAACGGGGCTATGACAAATTCCTCGACCTAGCCCAGTGCGTATGGAACATCGTATCGGACGCGCATCTTCTGCGGGAGAACCTGACCGTCGTATTCATCGCCCATGCAATCACAGAGCATGACGAGAGCGGATACCAGTGGACGCACGTCAAGACAGGCGGCAGGAAGCTGGACAAGATCGTTTTGGAGAGCAAGTTCACAACGGTCTTATGGGCAAAGGCTTTGGACGGTAGGTATGTATTTACCACACAGGCCGACCATAGCACAGCGAAAAGCCCGATGGGGTGCTTCGAGAAGGAAATTCCGAACGACATGGCGGCGGTGATCGCCGCGTTGAAGAAGTATGAGGATGACGACGCAGACGATGCGCCGGAGATGGGAGGAAAAACGAAATGATGAAACCGAACGGATTCGATACAGCACTGGCAATCAAAGGGGGAGGCTTCCCGCAGCTGCCGCCGGGCGGATATATCTGCCGCATTGTCGAGGCGAAGGAGCAGCACTCGAAGAGCGGGCGCAACATGCTCGTACTCGGCCTCGACATTGCCGAGGGAGAGTACAAGGACTTCTACCTCAAGCAGTTCCGGCGCCGCCATGAGGAGAACCCGGATGCGAAGTGGCCGTGCCTCTACTACCAGCTGACGGACGGCGACAGCGTAGGGCGGCTCAAGGGGCTGCTCATGGCGCTGGAGGAGTCGAACGAGGGGTTTTCAGTCTCGCCTCGTGGGACTGGGACGAAAAGAAGCTCAAGAAGCTCCTCTGCTGCGGCGTGTTCCGCGAGGAGGAGTATCTGAACCACGAAAACAAGGTGCGCACGAGCGTCAAGTGCATCTCCATCCTGCCGAAGGCGGACTTGCCGACGGTGAAAGTGCCCGAGAAGAAGACGCTTGAGCCGTCGCAGCAGAACAATGGCGGCTGGGGGAACATCCCTGACGAAATGATCCCCTTCTAAGGTAAATACTATGCAAAAAATATGTCGTTGTTGTAACTTGCAACTTCCCCTGGATGAGTTCTATGCACATCCAAGAATGCAAGATGGACATTTAAATATTTGCAAGAATTGTGTCAAATCGCGTGTCAGAAAGTACAGAGAAAATAATCTTGAGAAGGTTAGAGCCTATGATCGCGCACGTGCAAAAACGAGCATAAGAAAGCATCATAGATATATGGAGACGATGAAGCGTCGCCAAGAAGTGGATGGCTATACAAAAGGACACAATTCGGTTTATCGAGCGGTAAAAAGGGGCATACTTATTCGCCCTGATAAGTGTCAGGTATGCGGGAAAATTTGTAAACCCGAAGGACATCATATCGACTACGCTCAAAGTCTTGCGGTTATATGGTTATGTCGAGAATGTCACTGCTTGTATCATATTGGAAAAACTGAGAAGGCTGAAAAAATCCGCAAAGCCGTTAATCAAATTTCTGCCAATATGTTGCGGAGAATATTCTGATGCTGACGACAGGAACGCTCGCGAAGGAGACGGAGAAGGGCTTCTGGCTCTTCGTTCCCGTCTCTTCTGAGCGGGAGAGGGAAGAGATTCGTCGGGCGGCGAGAGTCGCTGCGGTGGAGTTCTCCGACGCGCGGACGATCACGGCAGAGCAGCGGAAAAAAGCTTATGTGCTGATTCGCTGCATCGCCGAGTGGTGGAGCGATACGCCCGCCGAGTGCATGAAAGAGCTGTCAAAGCTCATGTTCCGCGAGGTCGAGCCAAGCATCGAGCGAGAGCCGTTCAGTCTCTCCAACTGTGACAGGACGACAGCAAGGCTCTACATCACGTACCTCATTGAGTTCTGCCTACTGAACGACGTGCCGTGCGGCGAGCCGATGTACAAGCTCGCCGAGGACTTGCCCAAGTACACATGGGCGTGCCTTATGAAAAAGCGGTGCGTCGTCTGCGGCAGGAAAGCGGAGCTGCACCATGTCGATCATGTGCAGACAGACCGCAGGAAGATCAGCCACATTGGCATGAGAGCGCTGCCGCTCTGCCGCAAGCATCACAACGAGGTGCACGGCATGGGCGAAAAGGATTTTTTGAAGAAGTACATCCTTGAGCCTGTGCGGATTGACGAGCAGATTGCGGATGTCTACAGGCTGAGAAAGAAAGCGAGGTGAAGGATATGTTGACACTGATTGACCGATTCAGAATGTTTGCGAGGGCTGCATTGGCGGACGACAGAATCGGCTCCAATGAAATAGCGGTTTATACCATGTTGTTGAGCATTGACAACGACCTGCTGTTTCAGGAGTGGTTCGGGTGCTCCGATCGCCGCTTGCAAGAGATGATCCAAGTCGGAAGTGTGCATACCATCACGAAAGCAAAGAACAGGCTGAAGCAACTCGGATGGATTGATTTCAAGGCGGCTGGGAAAAAGACCACCTTGTATAAACTGACCGTTCCCGTTGGTGCTACAGACACTGCTACAGAGTGTGGTGCAGAGTGTGGTGCAGAGTGTGCTACAGAGTGTGGTGCATTAAGAAGACAGACAAGACAAGATAGACAAGATAAGACAGAGAGAGAAGACGACAACGCGCATGTGCGTGTGCAGGCGTGCGTGCGCGAGCAAGGGCTTCCGAAAATTCCCACGGAGGTGAAGTCTGCCTTCGAGGGGGCGTTTCGCCCATTGGCAGGCCTCAAGGATTTGGAGCGCCTCTCTTGCCTGTTGGAGGAGTACGGCAGGAAAGGCGTGTTCTCAGCCATTGCGCAAGCCAAAGAGAGACCGCAAGGCTTGGAGCGCATCCGCGACCCGTTCAGCTGGATGCGTACGGTTTTGCTGACGGAGCCTTCTCCCTCTTCACGCGCCGAAGGCGCAGGACGAGCTGCAAGGCAGGCTGCGGAAGCTCCGCAAGGGCCGCGCCTGAGGGACTTCACGCACGTCGATCCGAAGGCGTACGCCGAGGAGCTGGCGCAAAAGAACGAGGAGCTGTACGAGCGTTCGGGAGGAGACATCTATGGCATTTTTGGCGGATCTGGGGCAGCTCGCGAGTCCTGAGGTTGAGGCGGAAGTGCTGGGCGCGATCCTCACGAAGCCGGACAAGATTTACGAGCTTTCGGGCATCCTCCGTCCGCGCGACTTTTACCGCGAGACGCACCGCGTGGTCTACCGCACGATGCTCGCCATGGCGGAAAAGCGCCAACCCGTCGAGCTGACAAGTCTCGTCGAGGAACTGAAAGCGCGGGGAGAACTTGCAAAGATTGGTGGCATCCCGTTCGTGACGGGGCTTTCCGTGGCGGCGTTCACGGCGGCGTATTTGCCGCAGCATGTCGAAAAGCTCAAGGAGTACGCGCAGCGGCGGGCGCTTATCGGTATCGCTGAGGAGGTGGCAGCAGCGGCGAAAAACCTCGGCGATCCGGTCGACGTCGCGAGCATCCAGTCGCGCATCGCCGATGCCGCGATGGGCAAGGAGCAGGGAATCACGACGATGACGGACGACCTGCTCGCCTTTTCGGGTGGATATTTCAGCAGCAGGAAAAGGGTGACCAAGGCGTGCTGTCGGGACTGTCGACGCTCGACATCACGACGCACGGATGGCAGCCGGGCGACCTCGTGATCCTCGCCGCGCGTCCGTCGATGGGCAAGTCTGCCCTCGCGCTCTCGTTTGCGCTGGCGGCGGCTCTAAAGCACCAAAAGCATGTGGCTTATTTTAGCCTGGAGATGAGCAAGAGTCAGCTCCTCTCGCGCATGATCGCCAACATCTCCGGCATCGACTCGCGGCGCATCTCGCATCCGAGCGACCTCAAGGAGGAGGAGCACGAGAGAGTATTCCAGGCGAGCGACATCCTCTCCAAAGCGACGCTTTATCTCCAGACGGACGACGTGGACACGCCGCTCAAGGTCTACAGTAAGGCGCGGCAGATTCAGGGGCGTTATGGCCTCGACATGATCGTGATCGACCACATGCACCTCATGTCGGGCGGTCGCAAGGGCGACGAGGGAAACCGCGTGCAGGAGATGAGCTACATCTCGCGCCAGCTCAAGCTCATGGCGATGGAGTTTGATATTCCCGTCATCGCCTTGGCGCAGCTTTCGCGGGCGGTGGAGAGCCGTCAAGATAAGCGGCCGCAGCTTTCCGACCTCAGGGACAGTGGCAGCATTGAGCAAGACGCTGACCTTGTGCTCATGATGTATCGTGAGGCGTATTACAACGAGCAGGTCAAAGACGACCTCGTGGAGCTGGCGGTCAAAAAGTTTCGCAACGGCGCATTAGGCACGGTCAACCTGGAATTTTGCAAGGAGATGTCGCGTTTTACGGTCGTGCCGTTCGGCGGGCGGCACGTGGACGAGAAAGACTTGCCCATCTAGGGGGTGACGGAAATGGAATGGCTGAGACGACTGCCGAAGAGTGAAAGGCGAAAGGCGCGGCTCTGGCTCGCACTCAGGCGCAAGACGGTTGAGATGTGTCTGGCGGGAGCGATGGACAGGGTCACAGCAAGGCGCATGGTGGCGGAGATCAATCGCAAGGTCGAACGCTTTGCCGAGGAGGGAGCGTCATGAACGAGTACATTCCCTGTAAGCGGCGCGATCCGACGGCACAGGAGGCGATCGGGCGCGTGACGCGCGAGGAGAAGGAGCGCAGGAAGCGGGAGGCGCAAGAGAAAGAGCGCGAAGCTGACGAGGAAAGGAGCAAGGAAGATGCGAGAATATAAGGCCGTCGTCATCGGCGAACCCGTCGCGCAGGGCAGGCCGCGCTTTAGCCGCCAGGGCGGCTTTGTCAAAGCCTACGACCCTGCCAAGAGCCGCGACTACAAGCAATATGTGCGGCTCGTCGCCGCACAGGATGCGCCTGCGGTTCCTGTGACAGGGGCGGTGCTGCTCTCAGTCAGGATTTATCGGGCAATCCCCAAGTCGATGCCAAGATACAAGCGTGAGGCGGCGCTTGCGGGCAAGCTCCGTCCGACGACGAGACCCGATGTCTCCAACGTTTTGAAGGGCGTGGAGGACGCGCTGAAGGGCGTGTGGTACGTCGATGACAGCCAGATCGTCGGCTACGGGGCGGTGGGTAAGTGGTATGACAAGCAGCCACGCATCGAGATCACGATGTGGGAAATTCCAACTGGCCGAGAGGTTTGAGCATCGAAAGAGCGGCGTTTCTGCCGCTCTTTCGGTGCGTGTGAACCATTTTGCCAACAACGGTGGCGGACAAGAAGGGGAGGATTATCTGCATGGAATACGGCGACTGCATCAAGGAGACGAAGCGCATACTGGGACAGTACAACAAGATGAAAGTCGCCGTGCAGAACCTCGCGGAAGAAATCGAGGCGCGGACTGCTGCTCTCCAAGGCGAGTCCGTCGCCATCGCCCGCTATGGGGATGAGCCGACGGGCGGCACGGCGGAGCTGACGGCGACGGAAGCGGCGGCGGCGAGGCGCATGAGGGCGGCGGCAGACATCGCGGTGATGGAGCAGCGCAAGCAGGACATGGAGCGGACGCTGCGGGCGGTCGATCGTGCGCTTGCGTGCCTCTCTGTGGAAGATGAGCGTCTCGTGCGCGGGCGGTACATCGACGGATATGCTTGGTGGCAGGTGGCGCGTGAGGCGGGGTATACGGAAAAGTGGGCGCGTGACAAGGGCGGCAGGGTGCTTCGTGATGTGGCGTTAATGGTGTTTGGTGTGAGCGAGAAACCGATACAGTTAAGATTTAGTTTTGTGTATGTGTGAGTTGCCATACATAATTTGTTAATAGGACGGATATCTGATATAATTATAACAAAAGGACGGTGATATCCATGAGTTGGGTACGTTTTCAAGGACACATTATTGAAGTAAGAGGCGTTTCAGGGCGTTGCATTGTTGCTAGGGATAGAAAAAAAGAGAAGCCTGCTTTTGTACAAATAAGTATAAAAAATCGGAGCGGCAGCCACATAAGGAGATTTACCGATGAAGATGTACGAGAAGACGAAATCTTTATTCGCAAATGACTACGACAAAAGGGGTTACGCACAATAATATTCACTTAAAACTTTTTATTATTCAGTAGTTGATTGTGGATAACTTAAACTGACTTTTAACCGACTTTTACTTCCGTTTTACTTCCTTGTTTTCGTCGGAAATCGTGCTATACTAGTACCATCGAAAATTACACACGGGCATAGGGGCAAGCTGAGGCGAGGCTCCGGAGGACACTGCTGCGGCGGTGTCCTTTTTGTATGCACAAAAAGTAAGGATGGTGGTGAGCATGTAGCATGGCGAAGGGGCATGAGAATCTAAAGCCAATCGGAAAACGAACCACGGACGAAGCACGGGAAATCAGCAAAAAAGGCGGCATCGCGAGCGGTAAATCTCATCGCCGCAAGAAGGCGCTCCGAACCGCGCTCAAAGAGGCGATGACGATGCAGCTCAAGGAGCTACACCCGGATATGCAGATGGCGATCATGCAGGCGGCGAAGCTTGGTGACGCGGAGCTTACCGTCAGCGATGCCGTGCTCGGTAGCATTATTCGCAATGCCTGCAGGGGCAACAGTCAGATGACGAAGCTGCTTCTAGATGTGCTCGGCGAAACGCCCGACGTGCGGCTCAAGGAGCGGGAGATGAAGATGAAGGAGCAAGCGTTGAAAGAGGGTAAGGGCGGCGATACTGTAGACGATGTGCAGATCATGATGCCGGAGAAGGAGATGGATGTCTGATGAAATGTCTAAAACCGCAAGCGGGTCCGCAGACGGCATTTCTCGCATCCTCGGCGGATATTTGCATTTTCGGCGGCAGTGCAGGCGGTGGCAAGACCTTCGCGCTCTTGTTGGAGCCGTTGCGCTACAAGAATATGGCAGGATTCAATGGCGTGATTTTTCGCCGCAATTATACGCAGGTCACGGCACCGGGCGGGCTCTGGGAAACGTCAAAGCAAATGTATACGGGAATTCGCGGGGCGGTCCCGTGGAAATCACCGAAGCGGCACTGGGATTTTGCAGGATTGTCAACGCTGTCCTTTGACTATATCGCCTCGGACGATGACGTGTACTCTTGGCAAGGATCGCAGATTTGTTTTTTGGGATTCGACGAGCTCACGCATTTCAGTGAGTTTGTCTTTTTTTATATGTTGTCGCGCAATCGCTCGACATGTGGCGTGAAGCCATATGTCCGCGCGACGTGCAATCCCGACGCGGATAGCTGGGTCAAGGAATTTATCTCGTGGTGGATTGATCCCGAGACAGGGCTTGCGATTTCGGAGCGATCCGGTGTGCAGCGCGTATTCTATCGCACGGATGACGGTGGCATCGTCTGGGGCGACAGTCGTGAAGAAGTTTTGGCGATCGTCAATGCGGACAGGGTGAAGGATGAGAGTATTCTTGCGGAGGACTGCAAGACGGCGACGTTTATTGCCTCGTCGGTCTATGACAACAAGATTCTCCTGAAAAGCAATCCGCAGTATTTGTCCTCGCTTAAGGCGCTATCGCTTGTTCAAAAGGAGCGGCTTCTGCGCGGTAACTGGAAAATCCGCCCTGCGGCGGGGCTTTATTTCAACCGCGAAAAGGCGCATGTCATCAAGGCGGTGCCAGAGAAGATCGTCAGCATTATGCGTGCGTGGGATTTGGCCGCGACGGAGATCACGCCGGAGAACAAGAACCCAGATCGGACGGCAGGCGTTTTGATTGGCCGTATGCGCGACGGACGCTACATCGTGCTCGATGTGGTGCGCCGTGCCTACAATGCGGCGGAAGTTCGCGCTTTGATTCGCGCAACAGCGGAGCATGACAACGATGTGTACCGCAGCCGCAACATTCGCTTGCCGCAAGACCCAGGACAGGCGGGCAAGGCGCAGGCGGGGAGCTATGTCAAGGAACTGGCGGGATGGAATGTTAAAACGGCGGCGGTATCGGGAAGCAAGATCACGCGGGCAGAGCCGTTTTCTGCGCAGTGGATGGCTGGGAACGTTCTACTCTTGAAAGGCGATTGGAATGAGATGTATTTGATGGAGATGGATGCGTTTCCCGACGGGCTACATGATGACATGGTGGATGCGTCGAGCGACGCCTTTGCCGCCGTGTCGAATATGACGAGTTGGCGCGCTCTGGCGCATTGAGGAGGTGAGACGGTTTGAATCGATATGACGGCTACTACAACACCGTGGTAGGACATGGGATGCGCCAGCGTGATCCATATACGAGCTACCGCTATTCCGGGCGCAACTCGCATGTGACGTTTGAGGAGGCGAGCGATCTCTTTACCTACAATGGTATCGCACGCAAGATTATCAAAGCTCCTGCCGATGAGGCCGTGCGCGCAGGATTTGAGCTGCGCGATGGTGCAACGCCTCTGACGCAGGATGCAGATATTCAGTCTGTCCTTGAGGATTTGCGCGTGCAGGAAGTTTTTTCAGCGGCTCTCGCGTGGGACAGGCTCTATGGCGGTGCGGCAATCCTGATGCTCATCAACGACGGCGGCACATTGGAAGACCCGCTGAACGAGGAGCAGATCAAGGCAGTGGAAGGCTTGGAAGTGTTCGAGCCGCCCGAGATACAGATTCATGAGAGCTACTACTACGACGATCCCTATAACCCCAACTACGGCAAGCCGGAGTTTTATACGCTCATCGGCTACAACGGCAATTCGTTCCTCGTGCACGAGAGCCGTCTGCTCGTATTCAAGGGCGGCGTTATTCCGACGCAGAAACGCCGGATGCGCGACGGCTGGGGCGGCAAGGTGCTCGACGAATTGCAGGAAAACCTCTTGCAATACAGCGCGGGCAACAGCCTTGCACTTATGGCGCTCTCGCGCATGTCGCAAGGCATCTTGAAGCTGGATGGGCTGTCGAACAATCTTGAAAACGAAGAGACGGAGAAATTCGTACAGGCGCGTTTGCAGCTCATCGACCTGGTGCGTCATTTGATGAATACCATCGCCATTGACAAAGAAGACGATTACGACCTCAAGAACATGAGCCTTGCAGGTGTGAAGGAAATCATTGAGCAGTTTGAAACGGCGCTTTCTGCAGCATCGGATATCCCCGTCACGGTGCTCTTCGGGCGCAGCCCGGGCGGGCTGAACTCGACGGGCAAAGCGGACATGGAGAACTACTACAATCTCGTCCGCCGCATACAGGAGCGCGTCTTAAAGCCGAAGCTGGTGCGCCTGATTGATCTCTTGCAGAAGGCAAAGGCGGTGACGACGTTGCCGGAGCATTATGTGCTTGAATTTAAGCCGCTTTGGCTGCCGACGGAGAAAGAGCAGGCGGAAGTGGAGAGCCTCAAGGCGCAGGCCGGCGAGCATGATGCAGGAGCAATCCAGCGTCTCGTCGACATCGGTGCCATAAGCGCGGAGGACGCGCGGGAAACTGTGCGGCAAGCGGGGCGAATCAAAGTAGGTGAGAGCGTTGAAGATCGTTCCGAAGCGTAGGCTGCACTATCCTTTTGCGATAGAGTGCGATTATGCAAAGTTGCTGGTCGGCTATGTGCGTGACTGCCTGACGGCTGTCCGCAGTTACATCCCGGAAATGCGGAAGCTGGTGGCAGAGCAATCGGCACCAGGGGCAACGAGCGTCAATGTGTATCTTGCATTGCTCATCGACTGCGTACAACACGATATGCCGCAGGCGGAGGCGCTCGAAGGGCGTATGCGCCGCTTCTTTGACGATGTGGCGCATTTCACATGGCGCGACCTCAAACGACTGCTTGAGAGTGTGACAGGGACGCAGATAAGCGACAGGGGCGCTCGTCTTTCTCGAAAGGATACAGACGATGACCTCGATGCACTCAAAGAGATTTGGGTTGGTGAAAATCTCGACCTCATCCGCTCGATTGACGATGAGACGATGCGCAGGATTCGGCAGGCACTCATCGCTCGTATTACGGGGAGCGTCAATCATGCTGGATTGGCGAAAGACCTCATCGCCGAAGTGCAGGCGATCGCAGGCGTCGAGAAACGCCGCGCCGAGCTTATTGCTCGCGACCAACTCGGAAAGCTCCATGGGCAAATCAATCGCAGGAAACAAGAGGCGCTCGGCATCGATGAATACGAGTGGGAAACGTCGCATGATGAGCGCGTGCGTGATTCGCACAGGGTGCTGCAAGGCAAGGTGTTCTCGTGGAGCAAGCCGCCGCCCGAAGGTCATCCGGGCTATCCGATTCGCTGCCGCTGTATTGCGCTTCCTGTCATTGACTGGGATAGGCAGCTCGGTGAGCCGAAGCGAGGGAGCTATTTAGAGATACCGGAGAAGACTGGCGGAGGTATCGGGCAATATAACGTTAGTGCAACTACGCCGGAAATGGAGGAATTGTTTAGACGTTACATCAACGATGAGCATGTGAGGATTGACACGAGTTACAAGAAAGTGGCTACGTATGACCTCTTGGAAGATCGTATCATTTTCAATCCGCAGCATCGGGATTTTGCAAAATACAACTTATCCGAGGTGCTTACGCATGAGTTGGTACATAAAATTGATGTGGAGAAGGGCATCGCTGTTCGGCTGGCTGAACCGATTGACCATGCAATCCGTGAGGCAAGGAACTTAATTCTGAAAAACACCGCAAAATATGAAGCTTTGATGGATTCGCCGCTGGGGGAGGATATGAGCATAAGCGATTTGTTTGCGGCGATAACAGGCAATCGCATCAGGGGGCAAGCCGCTCATTCGATAGTATATTGGCGCAATATTGGTGCTGTGGAGCGCGAGGTCATTGCGAATATCATGACGATATGCTACACTCGCAACAAGAAAGGGTTGGAGTTGATTCGCTCCATTCCTCCGTTATGGACGCTGTTGAAGGAGTTGGAAATAGCTTATGATGTATCTCATGGATAGGGAAACCGTGGCTTTGATTAAGCAGGCGGATCGAGAATTTCCATGCGGCGACTGGTCGTTCCATCCAGACTGCTGGGATTCCGAGGAGGCTTTTCGTGAGGACTTGAAGCACCGTTTGAATGAGCTGCGCAAGAAACAGGCTGAGAAGAAGTGATTAGTATCGTACGAATACAAAAGCACTTTGCAAAAAAACGCAAAGTGCTTTTCTTATGGGGTATTATTCATTTTTGTTATTTGCGGTAAAGAGAAGCCCTGTTTTATCTGATTGTGTTAATGTGTACACAATTTCGTTATTTATAACTTTGTTTTCAAATTCGCGTTTTCCCTTGGGCGGCGTAATCAGCCTGCCTATAAGATCTTTGAGTTCTTCGGTCGATATGTTGGGCTCGATTGTGGCAATCGTCAGCCCCATGTAGCCGACAAGAGCGGTTGCGCTGGTTTGATCCAGCTTAGCGAGAATAAGGATTGCATTGATTGTCTTATCTTTATTGATCCACTTTTGCAAGGCAACTCCATCATTTGTTTCAAATGTTGAAACATCTCGCTTTTCGCCAGTTGAGAACTCTCCTTTGCTGAGATCAATACGAATTCCTGCCATTTGCTGGGAAACTTCGGCAAAGCGAGAATTGAATTCATCATCTGTGAGCCCAATGCTATAGAATTTTTTTTGCGGTGTTACAGTTTGTTTCTGGCTCGATTCAGAAATTTGGTTTACGACTTGTGTTTGACTTGGAGCAGGTGGCGACTTTTTGGGCACGTTTTCTAGAACCAAGATCCAAAGAACCCCTAAGACGGCTATCGCAATCCATCTGGGATGTTTTTTGCGATTAAGGAAGAGCAGTATCAATCCTATGGGTGGGATAAAAAACAAAAATATCCACATTATCGCACTTTTTTCGTACCACTTTATTTGTGTACTGTCATTTGTCATAATATACGCCTCCTTGAGAATATATGAAAATAATATTAAGTTCTATAAAGTATACAGAAAATCCTGCAAGATAAAAATCTGTAGAGCTTTTTGAAAAACTTCTTGACTTTTTGCCTTGCTTAAACTGATATAAAAGCAAGGCAAAAAGTGAGGTGAGATAATGAGCCTGCAAATGGGACGCCCGCGAGAAGAGAATCCGAACACGATTAACTTGACCGTGAGGATAAATGCACAACTTAATGAGCGTCTTATAGCTTATTGTGCAAAGCAAAAACTGTCTAAAGGTGAAGTTGTTCGACAGGGAATTGAAAACATTTTGGGTGAAAAAAAATAGAACAAGTTCGCTATCACCGTCAAATGAGCACGAACTTGTTCTTCAGACAACCCTAGTGGATTGGTAAGCTCATTATACCATTCTTCTAGGGAAATTGGAAGGGTGATGTAAATGAATAGCCTAGTTCAAGTCAACGACGGTCAGATTGTTGTTGAGAGCCGCAAGATTGCGGAACACTTCGATAAACAGCACAAGCACGTTCTGGACGTTATCGAAAACATCACAGCCGAAAATTCGGCTGTGACCTCTATGTTCTGCGAGACAACCTACACCGCAGGAACGGGCAAGGCGTACAAGGAATACCTTATGAACCGTGATGGTTTCTCACTCCTCGTGATGGGCTTCACGGGCAAAAAGGCGCTCGAATGGAAGATCAAGTACATTCAGGCGTTCAATGCGATGGAGGATGAACTTCGGCACGGTGGCGCACCCTATATCCTCATCATGAAGCGCTACAAGAAGCGTCCCGTTCTTTCTACGGCAGATGTTGCGGCACTTCTCGGCACAGCGCGTGAGAGTATCGGACAGACCTTGCAGGAGCCGCTTGCAAAATGCAAGAACGGGCATGACTACTTCCTCGTACAGGGCGGCGAACTTGTCCTGCTCAAGCGCGACAATCCGAGCATCTCAAGCCTTGCGAGTAGCGTTCTCCTCATCACCGAGAGCGGATTACGTAAAGTCTGCGCTCATCTCAAGAAGGCTATGCCTGCCGTATTTAGCGCCCCGTCTGTTGTGGATGCGTTGCCGATGCGGGCAAGTGACGCCTTGAGCGTCTACACTGCGCCCGAGAGCAACAAGGAAATCAGCGCATGGGTAAAGGATATTCGTGGCTATATGGATGTGCTTGACGGTCTCCTGCACAAATATGAACAGCAGAATCCGGTCAAGACACAGGATGCGTTGAAAGAGGTTATGCGCAGTGTCGGACAGGACATCTGGGAGGATGTTGTTCGGCTCACTTGCCAGAAATATGATCTTGTTACGATCTAAGACAACTACATCAGCGAACCCGCTCAATCTTGGGCGGGTTTTCTTATGCCCAAAATTATGAAAGGGGGTGATGCGATGCAGAGATTTGATACAACGACATTTCAGGCGACGAAGACCGATGAGGGATTTATCGCTGATACGCCCATTATCGGGCGGACAGGGCTACTCAGATATCAGAATGCCGACGGCTCAGAGAGATGGGAGTATCGCCCGCCGGAGGAGGCTTTCAGCACGGCGAGCCTTGCGTCTATCCGAGGCAAGCCGATCACTGTCGGGCATAAGGCGATGGTGACGGCAGGCAATGTGTGGCGCGTGCGGCCGGTTGGCACGGTGCTCACGGAGGGGAGGCAGGACGGCGATGCTATCCGCGCTGATATCGTGCTCTACAATCTGCCTACGGGTTCGCGGGAGCTGTCTTGCGGCTACACGCTAGATCTTGACGAGACGCCGGGCAAGACAGCGGACGGCAGGCACTACGACGCTATCCAGCGCAATATCCGCTACAATCATCTCGCCATCGTGCCGAAGGGACGTGCAGGGATTGCCCGCCTCAACATGGACGGCGAGCAGGAAACAGAGGACAACGAGGAAGGAAAGGACGGTATGACCATGGGGAAAATCCGTATTGATTCGGGACTTGAATATGAGGCCGCGCCTGAGGTGGGCGTATTCGTGGAGAAGCTGCACCAAGACAGTGCGGAGAAGCAGAAGAAGCTCGACGAGCTGCAGGCGAAATATGATGCCGCCATCAGCGACTTGGCGAAGGAGAAGAAGGAACGCGCGGACGAGGAGAAGGCACAGGCGGAGAAGTTCGATGCGGCGGTTGCAGAGCGCGTCAAGATGATGGAAACGGCAAAGGCGCACAATCTCGACAAGGCGGAGCAGATGACGAACCGTCAGATCATGGAGGCGGTCATTCGCGCGGCACGTCCGGACGTGAATCTCGACGGCAAGAGCGACGACTACATCAACGCCGCGTTTGACATGGCGCAGGCTGCAGCTCGTGAAGACGGTATGGCAGAACAGCGCAAGGCTGTCAGCGCTCCGACAGGCAAGCCGCAGGAGCGTGAAGATGAGACGGATGCGACAGCTCTCATGGAGAAGCTGCGCAAGGATGAGGCGGAAGCCTACATGAAGGAGGTCAAGTAATATGGCACAGATGAAGCCCTTTACATGGTATGAGCGCGATACAGCACCCGCAATCCCCGGCATGATTGCGACGAGTTCGCTCAATGTGATCGATTCATTCACGGCAGAGGAAGCGATTGACCCCGGCAAGGCGGTCGAGCGCGGTACGAATCCTGCCGAGCAGGTCAAGGTCTGCACGGCGGCGGAAAAGACGCTGGGCATCGCCGTTCATTTTCACGCAGAGCCGGGCGAGGCGTGTGCAAAGGATAAGCGCATCGCCGTCATGACGTTCGGCGATGTGGCTGTCACGGCGGGCGGCGATGTTGTCGCCGGGAAGGCGGCGGAGATGAATGCTTCGGGCAAGTTCGTTGCATCGACGAAGGCGACGGGGTTGACCTTTATGACGAGCGGCGCAGCGGATGATGTTGTTGTCGTCCGTGTGAGGAAGTAAGGAGGAATCAGACAATGGCAAAGCATTACGATGAGGCGGAAAAGAGGTATATCGAGGCGCAGGGGCGCTTTGACGAGACGACAAGCGCCTTTCTTGCACGTGAGCTGACGCATATCCGTGCACAGGTCTTACAGGTCAAGAAGGCGCCACTGAACGCCTTTTCGGTGTTCCCCGTGCAGACGGACATCCCCGAGGGAGCGGAAAGCGCTCTCTTGCGTATCTTCGATAAGGTTGGCATGGCGGAAATCATCTCGAACTATGCGGATGATCTGCCGCGTGCCGATGTGCTCGCGAAAGAGACCGCCGTCAAGGTCTATACGGCGGGTGCGGCGTATGGCTTCAACGAGGTTGAGATCAAGAACGCGGCGTTTGCCGGACGCAGCCTTTCGGCGCTCAAAGCGCAGGCGGCACGCATGAGCATCGACCGCAAGCTCAACAATCTCGCATGGTTCGGCGACAAGGTGAACGGCATTGTCGGTTTTCTTGCGAATCCGAATATCGGCGAGTATACGATTCCGGCAAATGCCAAGGGCACGACGCTCATCAAGGATATGACGGAAGATGAAGTGCTGGCGACGTTTAATGCCTTCCTCGATTTCATCCCTGATAAGACGAACGACGTTGAGCAGCCGAATACGGTGCTTCTGCCGCCCGCTGCATACGCACATTTGGCGACGACGCGCCTCTCGCAGACGGAGACGACGTTGCTGCGCTTTTTGCAGCAGGTGCATCCCGAGATCACGCGCTGGATGAAGGTCGGCGAGCTTCGTGCAGCAGGTGCGGGCGGCAAGGATATGATGATCGCGGGGTACTTTGACCCGACGTACATCAAGCTGGAAATCCCGAATCGCTTCCAGCAGCTCCCTGTTGACCGCCGCAATCTGGAATATGTGGTGGACTGCATCTCTCGCTGCGTCGGCGTCACGGTGTCCATCCCGTTTGCCTTTGTCAAGGCTGTGGGCTGCTGAGGGAGGAGAAAGATATGCTGTATGTCAACAACACGGCGAGAATTATCAGCGTGGGGAATGATGCAACACTCATTCCCTTTCGCATGACAGAGGTCAATGAAAAGACCATGAAGCGCTACCCGCGCATCATGGAGATGCTGGAATCGGGCGAGATCACAGCTGTCGACAAGGGAGAAGCGGCGAAGGTGCAGGAATCTTTGGACAGCAAGACGCTCGAACAGCTTAAGGAACTTGCGGCAGAGAAAGGCATTGATACAAAGGGGTTGAAGAGCAAGGATGATTTCTTTGTCGCGCTGGGAGTGAAACCGAATGGAGAAGGAGACGCTTGATGAGGTCCTGAAAGCCTTTCGCATGGTGGCGCAGGAGTTCAGGGGCAAGGGCGACGAGGATGTAGCGGCGATGGCAGAGTTCTATGCGGATTTTATTTCGAAGAAGCGCTTTGGCAAGTTTTACACACGCGCCCTTGCGCTTCTCGTCGCGCATGAGTATGCGTTATCCGGCATTGCGGTCGCCTATGGTTCTTCTAGTGCCGCCCTATCCGGCGGTGCTGTGCGAATGGAGAAAGAGGGCGACTTGCAGCGCGAGTATCAAGTTGAGGGACAGGAACAGTCGCTATATGCAAAGACGGTCTACGGCAGGAAGCTTATGGATCTCAAGAAGATGTGCATCGTGCCCGTCGTCACGAGGTTTGGCTGATGCTTAACATACAAGATACAGATCCAGGCTTCCATAGTCTAATCGCTTCGCTGCGCAGTCTGGAAGATAAGAAACTCAAGGTAGGCGTATTGCCGAGCGCGGGACGAAACAGTGAGGGCGTTGATCTCGTAGATGTCACCGTATGGAATGAGTTCGGAACGCGCCATATTCCCGCGCGTCCCTTTATGCGCATTGCGGCGGACAAGAATGAAAATAAGTGGAATCGCTATGCTGAGCGGTGTGTGGATGCGGCATTGAAGAATCGTGCAAACATCAACAATGCGGTCTACCTCTTGGGAGAGCAGATCAAGAGCGACGTGCAGCGCGTCATAGGCTCAAGAGAGCTTCCGGCGAACAAGGCCTCCACGATCCGCCGCAAGGGCTCGTCGGCGCCGCTCATCGATCACGGTGATTTGAGGCGCAGCATAGGGTACATGATTGGTTCGTAGGTGATGAGCATGGGCTTTCGCAGGAAAATTGCGTATATCCGCCGCACGGGCGGGCACATGGACGATGATGGCTATTGGCAGGCAGGCGATGAGGTGCAGGGCGAGATTTCTGCATCCGTACAGCCTCTCAATATCCGCGAAATTGAAGCTATGCCCGAGGGACAGGCAAAGACGAGCGCTGTCAAGCTGTATGCTTCGGTGCCGCTTTTGACGTCGGTGCAAGGAACGCGGCAGGAAGCGGACATCGTGCTTTGGCGGGGGAAGCGATACGTTGTGACCGACTGCATCCCGTATCAGTCCGGCGTAATCGACCATTACAAGATCATCGCGCGAGAGGAGGTAAAGACGTGAAAGAGCTGCGGCGCTTCTTGCGCTCTTTGATGATCGATTTGCTCGGCATCGACGCGCAGAGCGTCTATTGGGCGAATCAATCGGCGCCGAAAGGGGCATTGCCAGTCGCAACACTGCGGCTCTACAGCATCGCGCAGGAAGCGATGACGGAAGATCGAGGCGTAGATGCAGCGGACAGGCTCGACCTGCAGCTGCCGCAAGCCGCTGTCCTTGAAGTGCAGATTTTTGATGAGAGCGGCGGCGATCCTGTCGGACGACTGGAAGCGCTGCTCTTGAAACTGGAAATGCCAACCGTTGCGGACAGATGTCATGTCGCAGGTGTGGCGTTTTTTGCTGCAGAGCCGGTGCTCGACATCACGGGGCTGCTCGCGGACGGCAAGACGTATGAGCCGAGGGCGGCGGTTGATTTGCACATTCGCTTCAACGGGCGCATCAAGGATTCGCCCGGCATCATCGAGAAGGTCGAGATCACGGCGAAGGCAAAGAAACCAGAGAAGCCGAAAGAAGTGTACGCCATGGAGGTTGAAGTGGCGGAAGTCGATGGCGATATGAAGTTCACCATCAGAAAAGGAGACAGGCTATGAAAAATTTAGACCGCATCGTTGAGGTGCAGATTGCACTCAACACGAGCGGCATCGACACGCAGGACTTCTCGTCCATCCTTATTGTGGGACCGCATTTTCACTCATTGAACCGCGTGGGAATTTACTCTTCCACATCGGAGATGGTCGAAGACGGCTTTCGGACGGACGAGCCGCTCTATAAGGCGGCGGAGGCGGTGTTTAGCCAGACGCCGCATGTGCCGGAGGTGCGTATCGGTAGGCGGCAGGTCGACGGCATCAGCGTGCGTGTCGGCAAGGTCGCACCGAAGGGAGTGTATACGCTCTACGTCAAGACGAGGGACAGGGAAGGCACTCTCAAGGAGACTCCGTACGCCTACACGAACAGCAACGGACAGATTGTGGACATCCTCAAGGGGCTTGGCGATGTCGTGACGGCGGACGCGGAGGCCGTCGTCACGGCGTCACTTTCAGGCGATGAGCTGATCGTCGCGAGCCGCAATAATATGGATTTTGCGTTTTCTGTATCGAGGAACCTTGAAGCGACCGTATCGAGCGCCACAGAGAGCATCGCCGACACGATGGAAGCCATCACGGCGGACGACGGCAATTTCTACGGCATCGGGCTTATGAGCCGCGACGAGAAGGACATCCTCGCTATGGCGGAATGGGCGGAAGCGAATGAAAAGCTCTTTGCCACAGCGACAGCGAAGGACGGCGCCTATCAGAGCGATGTTGACAGCGACCTTGGCTCCAAGCTCAAGGCAAAGAACTTCTATCGTACATACTGGTTCTATCATGCCTTGGAGAATGAGTTCCCCGAGCTTGCCTTGATGAGCCGCTGCTTTACGTCTTATCCCGGTGGTGAAACATGGGCGCTCAAGAAGCTCGCTGCCATCACGACGGACAATCTGAGCGCGACGAAGCTCAAGGCAATCTGCGGCGATAAGAACAACTCGGGTAAGAACGGCAATGCCTTCGTGCCGTTCCGCAACCTTTCCTGCACGCAGGGCGGCATGGTCGCGGCGGGCGAATGGATTGATGTGATCCGCTTCCGCGACTGGCTCAAGGAAGAGATCAGCGTCAATGTGTTCAATTTGCTCATCAACCGTGAGAAGGTGCCATACACGGACGAGGGCATCGCACAGGTGGAGGCGCGCATCCGCGACGCGCTGGTGCTCGGACAGAGAAGGGGCGGCGTCGCACCAACGGAATATGACGAGGATGGCAGGGAAAATCTGGGTTTCACGGTCACGGTGCCGCTTGCGTCGAGCGTGTCGGCGAATACGAAGGCAAAGCGCAAGCTGACGGACGTGTTCTTTACGGCGCGGCTTGCAGGGGCTATCCACTTCGTGGAAATCAAGGGATCGCTGACGTACGAGAATCTGATCGCAGGATGAGGAGGTAAATCATGAGCAGTAGTGTTTTGACATACGACCCGCGCAAGGTCATCGTCATTTTCGGCTATGACCGCATTACGGGCTTCGCCGAGGACGAGATGGTGAAGATCAAGCCGAACGGCGAGGGTATGCAAATCTATGTCGGTGCGGATGGCGAGGTCGGGCGCTCGGTCGACCCGAACCATACGTTTGAAATCACCATCAATCTTGCTTCGACCTCGAAGAGCAACAACACATTCACGAAAGCGTACAATGCCGATCGTGTGAACGGCAGCGGCAAGCGATCTCTGCTTGTCAAGGATTTGTCGGGCGATACGCTTTTCTTTGCCAAGGAGGCTTGGCCGTCGAACTTTCCGGAGGCGGCGAAGGGCAGGAAGATCGCCAATCATGAATGGGTTCTGCACACGGGACAGATCACGGATCCAATTTTGGGAGGGAATAGCTGATGTTGAAGCCGGTGGAATATAGGCAGGGAAAGACGGTGTTTTACATTCATCGCTTTCCGCCGTTTATGGCGATGCGCGTTTTGGGTGAGCTGAACAAGGTTATCGCCCCTGTTTTGGGAGGGGCGGCCAAGGGGCTTGAGAGCGCGGATATGGTAGGCGGCAACGGGCTTGGCGCGATTGCGCCTGTCCTCGGCGATGCTCTGAAAAATCTCATGATGATTGATGGCGATGTTATGGAGCATGTGCTGCGCCTTGTTTTGGACGAAAACTATATCTCGGTGAGCACGAACGGCTCCAAGAATAATCTCGCCTATCTGACAGAGGAGAAGGTCAACGAGGTGTTTGAAGGCAAGCCGATTGACATGATCATGCTCGCCGTCGAGGTCGTGAAGGTCAACTATCTGGATTTTACGATGCTCTCCAGCATCCCGACTGGATTCCTAAAGATGCTGGGGACGATGAAATCAGCATTCCGGGAAAGCTTGCAGACGAATTTAGAAGCGTCATCTTTATCTACCGAGTGATCGATGAGGGAATGGTGTCATATCTCGATGTGCGTGATGGCAACGTCACGCTCGCTGAGATTGTACGCATGGTGCACTACCTTGACATGAAGAGCGCTATCAAGCAGAAAGCCATGGATGATGCAATGAAAGGAGTGAAATAGCATATGACTACGAGAGAAATGATTATCCAGTTGGCTTTCCGTGTCGCTGATAGTGGTTTGAGGGGCGCAAACAATCTCATCGATCGTCTCCGAAACGGCGCGAGTGGCGCGGATGGAGCGATACGCCGCATGTCTGCGGGCATGCAGAAGCTCAATGGTGCAGCGGGTGCTCTTGTTGGCACGTTGGGCAAGGTAGCGGCTGCCATGGGCGTTGCGTTTAGCGCAGTCGCCATTAAGAATGCTGCTGATGAGGCGATGAATCTCGACAACAAGCTGCGCGTCATTTACAAGGACGATGAGCAAGGGCGTCGTGCCATGAAAGACAAGATCTTTGACATGGCAAACGACGCACGCGGCTCTTATACGGCGACGGGCGATCTCTTTTATAAAGTAGCCCGCACAAGCGAGACGACGGGGCTGTCTTTGGACGAATCCGCGCGGCTTGCGGAAATCGTTTCAAAGGGGCTTTCCCTCTCGGGCGCGGACACGGGCACTGCCGAGGGCGCGATCTTGCAACTTGGTCAGGCGCTTTCCTCCGGCGTACTACAGGGTGACGAGCTTCATGCACTGAATGAGGGCGCAGGTGCACTCATGCAAGAAATGGCAAAGTCCATGGGCGTGAAGATTGGCGACCTTAAAAAGATGGGTGCGGCTGGTGAACTGACATCAGACAAGGTGGCAAGAGCGATCCTTGACTCTGGCGACGAGATTGACCGTCAGTTTGCGACGCATGTGCCGACCATCGGACAGGCGATGCAGACCATCAGCAATACATGGACAAAGACGATGGGCGATATCCAAGACCGCACGAACGTCTTTGGCGCAATCGCTGAGGGGCTGATCTCTGGCATCAAATATGTCGGCGGGCAGGTTCATGCGTTCATGGATTTGCTTGAGGGCAAGGATGAAGGACGCACAGAACATCCCGTCCTCGCCACCTTTGCCAATGGCGTGAAATTTGTCAAGAACGAGATCGATTATGTCAAGGGCAGCATCAAGATGCTTTTTGCTATTCTTAACGGTGATGAAAACGCAAAAAAGCAGCATCCTGTTCTTGCAACTTATGCCAACGTGGTACGCCTTCTTCAATCAAAAATTGAGACTGTGCGGGGATTGGTCAAGACGTTTTTTGCCATCCTTGAGGGAGATGAAGAGGCACGACGGGAGAATCCGCGGCTTGCCGCCTTTGCTGACGGCATAAACGCCGTCAAACGGAAGATTGAGAAATCGAGGGCTTTGCTCGGCGACTATTATGAGATGCTGGAACTCAAGGTAAAGAAAAAGCAAGATGGCGATTTGGACGAGGAACAGACTGATAGACTTGCACAGTTGCAGAAAGAACATCCCGTACTGGAAAAAATGACAAATGCCGTGACTGGATTAGAAAGAATCTGGGACACGATTATGGCGATTGGCAATGCAATAGGCTCCGTACTGATGGGGGCTATTGGTGGAGTCGTTGATACGATTAGCGCGTTGGGTGTCAACTGGGACGGCGTTTACGAGGATTTTTTATTGGGGATCGCCTCCATCGAGCAAGCATGGGCGAATATGCAGCCGCTGATTGAAGCGGTCACGCCGTTGTTGCAATTTATCGGATATGTCGTCGGTGCAGTGATTGTTGGTGCAATTTATGTGTTTTGTAAAACCGCTGCATTTGTGTTTCGAGCGGTAGCAAAACTGATTGAATGGGTGGGCGCACTCTTGGGCGGTCTCGGAGAAACAATCAAGTGGCTTGCCGACGGATTGACGAGCATCCTCACTTTGGGGAGTGCGGTTGGTAACATGAAAATGCCGGAACATCAATGGGGCGACTGGAAAAATGCAGGTGGCGGCGGATATAGTTTGACAACGAACAACAATACGTTGAATGCAACCTACAATTTGCCAGATCAAGGCTCTATGCTTGCACAGTCGCAAAGTGATCAAACCGTATTTTATAAAACCTCGTTCTAGGTGGTGAAAACATGCTAAATCTCATGGGAGGACAGTCGAATACATCCCAAGGCGGCCTTATTCGTACGGAGCGGACGCAGATCGGCGATAATCTTTTCGTTGATGTCGTCCTCTCGCGCGAATCCTCTTTGGAAAGCGAAGTTACGGAGAATCCCGTCGAAGACGGCTTTATCATCGCTGACCATGTACGGCGAAGACCGTTGTCTTTATCGATGGAATGCATCTTTACGCCGACGCCCGTGAGTTTTGATGCGAAGGGTGTGCCAAGTTTCCGCATGAACAGCGTGGCAAATGAAATCATGCGCATATACAAGGCAGGCGATCCTGTCACAATCAAGACGCCTGATGCCATCTACAAAGACATGGTGATGCTCACGTCACCATTGGTGCGCAGCGTGCAGAACGGACTTTGTTATCGTATGCAGATGACCTTCAAGCATGTGCGCATCGTCAATCAGCGCAAAGAGGACATTCCCGCCGACGGCACGACGGAAGAAGCCGCAGGAAAGGCAGGCGCTACGGAAACGGATGGCGGCATGGCGCAGAAGACGGACATTGGCACGGGGATGAAGATGCGCCCGAGCGGCGGCGCGTCGCCTGAGCTGTCTACATCAGGTATCGACCGCAGTCATGCGGGTGACTTCCAGACGGGCAACGAGATGACGGCGAACACGGCGGCAATCGGCATCGCCGCCTGTCTCCTCGGCAGCGGGGATTCGCTCTGGGGCGCAATGGATACGGGATGGAAGGTGAAGCAGTCATGGTGAAGCTGGCCTTGCTTGATGCCAACGATTTTGTGCAGTCCGTCCTATTGGATGATGAGCCGTACAAGCTGCATTTCGCATGGAATGATACGTCGAAGGCTTGGACGCTTGACCTGCGCGACAGTCATGGAAAAGACATCGTGCGCGGCATCCGTATTGTGCCAAACTTTCCGCTGCTGCATCAGATGAAGCGGAACGGACTACCGAAGGGTGAGTTCATGGCGGTCGTCGTGAATTTCACACGGAACGATTGCCAGACGATTGGACGGAAAGACTTTTTGAACGGTAGGGCAAGCCTCGTTTACATTTCGGAGGTGGAGAAGGATGCCATTCTGGAAGCGGCAATATCGCGTTAATTTCCCTGACCTCGGGTTTTCTTTCGAGGATTCCGTGAAGATCGAGTTCCGCGTGGAACGCGACATCGGGCGCGAGGTCAATAAGTGTGAAATCAAGCTCTACAATCTCTCGTTGGAAACGCGCGAGAAGATACAGAAGAATGATGTGCGTGTGGAGCTTTTCGCGGGATACGAGGGCAACGGCGGTCCGATGAAGCTTTTTTCGGGCGATACAGTGCAAACGTACACACAGAGGCAGGATATGGACGAAATGACAAGCCTCACGCTTGCCGACGGCTTTCTTGCCGTGCGTGACAGTTGGTTTGCCATATCGTTCCCTCCGGGTACATCTGCAGGAGCGGTGCTTGATGTCATTGCATCCAACATGGGGCTGCCTTTGGAATATGGCGATGGTGTTGCGCTTGGGAGTTTTGCCAATGGCTACTCTTTCGCGGGACAAGGCTCGGCGGCGCTCGATGAGGTCTGCGGCTCAGAGGGCTGCACATGGAGCATCCAGAACGGCATTTTGCAGATTATCCTAAACGGCGGCATTGCGGCGAATCGAGGCTTTGTATTCTCGGCGGATTCCGGGCTGATCGGCTCGCCGGAGCGCGTCGTGGAATCGAATCCGTACGAGGATTTGGAGAACGAGAAGCGCAAGAAAAAGAAGCGAGAGAAGAAGGACACCGGCGAACAGAAGGCGGGCTGGCGCATTAAAACGCTACTCTCGCCGACGATTACGCCGGGCGATGCCATAAAGCTTGAGGCAAAGCAAGTCGTCGGCTGGTTCCGTGTGCAAAAAATCGAGCATACGGGCGACAGTGAGGGCGATGACTGGACGTCGAACATGGACTTGGTGGAAGGACTGGCTGAACTTGACAAAACGACAGACGAGCAATGAGGTGAAGAGCGCCATCATGAGCTGGGTGAACGGCGCGATCGGCAACGTGCATACGGCGTTGCCGGGCGCGATTGTTTCCTACGATGCAGGTAGCAATCGCGCGAGCGTGCAGCCGTTTGGCGCAATCAAGACAAAGGATACCCGAAGCATTGCCTACCCCGTAATTCATAATGCCCCGGTGCAGTTCCCATGCGGCATGGGAGGAAGCGCGGGCATCACGTTTCCCATCCGTCCGGGCGACGGCTGTATCGTGCTCTTTGCCGAGGGGCAGCTGGACGACTACCTCTCCGGCGGCGATTCGTCGGATGGGCGCAAGCATAGTCTCAACGATGCGATGGTCATTCCCGGCATGTACAGCACTGGCGTGACGACGGGAAGCCGGTACCCCGACGATGTCGTACTGACGAACGGCACCGCCTGCATACGGCTCGGTGCTGACGGCTTCGGCGGCAATCTCGCAGACGGCACATCATTTCAGATTGGCGGTGGCGATCTCGTCGTCAATGGTATCTCGCATTCGCATCATACGCATCCGGGCGACAGCGGCGGCACAACGGGTGAGCCGCGATAGGGAGGTGACGATATGTCGCATGATTTGGCCATGGATATGGCGACGGGTGATCTCGTGCTGCACGATGGAGACGTCCTGCTCATCGACAATGCGGAGCGCGTCGCACAGCAAATCCTCATTACGCTGCGCTTCTGGCTCGGCGAATGGTTTCTTGATACGAAGGACGGCATTCCGTATTTGGAATATGTGCTTGTCAAGTCGCCGAATCTTTTACACATTCGGCAGATATTCACGGAAGCGATGGAAAAAGTTGACGGTGTGAAACGTGTCGAGGAGATGAATCTCGTTTTTGATGTCAAGAACCGCAGTCTGCGTGTCGACTACGAAGCGTCTACCGATTACGGGCTGATTACGCGAAGAGAGGTGCTGGGCTATGGCAGAAACTAAATACGGTTTGAGCCGCGAGGGATTTCGGCGAAAGCGGCTGCCGGATATTTTGCGGTCGCTCCATGCGCGTGTGTCCGACAAGCTCGGCATACCGATTGAGACGGGAGTGAACTCCCTCTTGGGGCAACTGCACGGCGTCTATGCCTACGAAATCGCCGACCTTTGGGAAAATGCGGAAGATGTCTACAACGCGATGTATCCGCATACAGCTTCAGGCGTGTCGCTCTCCAATGCGGCAGCTTTGGCGGGCATCGCACAAATTACGGCGGAAAAGTCCGCGCTCATCGCGACGTGCGGCGGCAAGGACGGCACGCGTATACCGTACGGTGCGCAAATTTCGTCCGGCAGCTCGGCAGACCTGTTGTTTTCCTGCCGCGAAACGGATGCAGTCATATCCTCTAATCATGCGTCGTATGCTGAAATTGAGATGGCGGCAATTCCTGCGGCGGGCACGCCGTATGCCGTCACGATTGACGGGAAGAAGGTCGCCTATACTGCGCGGGCGCAGGATGGCAAGGCGGTCGTGCTCACGGCTCTTGCGGGGCTGCTGAAAGAGGATGGGCGCGTGGTTCGCGTGGAAAACGATGTCTTGTTTTTGCGATTAAAAAACGAGCAGTTGACGATGAGCATAACGCTCGACAATCTCAGCTTTCGGCGCGTCGGTTCGCCCGTGCGCTTTGTTTGCGACAATGAAGGCTCCATTGACCCGCCGCTCGGTACGGTGACGAACATCGTTACAAGTGTTGCAGGTTGGGTGGCAGTTTCCAACAATGTGCCGACCGTCGTCGGGCGCGCGGATGAAACCGATACGGAGCTGCGCCAGCGTTGGAGTTCGTCGGTGCACCAGCAGTCCAGCGCGATGACAGAATCCATCAAGGCGGCACTCTATCGCGTGACAGGCGTGACGGCGGTACGCGTCTACGAGAATACAAGCGACGCCGTTGATAGTGCAGGCAGACCGCCGCACAGTGTGGAGGTCGTCGCTGTCGGCGGTGATGTCGCGGATGTCGCGGCGACGGTTTGGCAGTTCAAGGCGGGCGGCATTGACACTTTCGGCGCAGTTCGTCAGCGCGTGTATGATTCCGATGGCTTTCCGCACGTCATAAATTTCAATCGTCCGATTCCTGTCAAAGTGTGGCTCAAGGCGTCGATCGGTGAGAATCCCGATGAGGAGCTGCCGAACGCCGCACTCTTCGAGATCGGCGAAGCGCTCTTGC
>ERZ772960.791-NODE-791-length-26665-cov-19.016573_pt1 | contig 26665 bp, 26 predicted proteins | sample MGYA00580678_ERZ772960 | MGnify/ENA primary metagenome ERZ772960 (study PRJEB29015, sample SAMEA2737930) | human oral metagenome | biome: human oral; feature: human-associated habitat; material: dental | place: China | collected 2059 ... | reverse complement strand
TTATAAGGATAAGTGGAGAAGAATCACTAAATATCCTAAACAAAATATTTTATCCAGCGAGCAAAAATTTAGAGCCAAAGGATAATCATAGACAACTCATATACGGCCACATAAAAGACGAAAGAGGACACATTATAGATGAAGTTCTAGCTGTCTATTTTCCTGCGCCAAAGACTTATACAGCTGAGGATGTAGTAGAGATAGATTGTCACGGTGGAATTGTACCATTATCGAATACGCTTTCACTTGTTTTACGTTGTGGTGCTGATTTAGCAGAGCCTGGTGAGTTTACAAAGAGAGCTTTTTTAAACGGAAGGCTTGATTTAACACAGGCTGAAGCCGTAATTGATGTCATAAAATCAAAGACAAATTCCTCTTTTGATGTAGCTATGGAACAGCTAAGGGGAAGATTCTCTAAAGAGATAAATGAAATACGTAAGGAAATAACGGATGTTTTAGTTGATATTGCAGTTAATATTGACTATCCAGACGAGGATATAGAGTTTATACTTTATGATAAGCTAGAAAAAAAGCTTACGCAGATAAAAGAAAAAATCGATTATCTCATAGGAAGCTCTGATACAGGTAGGATTTTGAGAGAAGGCCTTAATGTTGCGATTGTAGGTCGTCCAAATGTTGGAAAATCATCTTTGATGAATGCTATACTCAGAGAGTCAAGGGCTATAGTAACTGAAATTCCTGGAACGACAAGAGATACGATAGAAGAGCTAATAAATGTAAGGGGAATTCCTGTAAATCTCATAGATACAGCGGGAATTAGAAATACCGATGATGTGATTGAACAAATAGGCATAGATAAATCAAAGAAGTCTTTGGAATCAGCGGATTTAGTTATATTTATGATAGATTTGACATCTGAGATTTCTGATGATGACTATGATATTCTCAGTCAGGTAGATAAGTCAAAGCTTCTGATTTTGTTCAATAAGGCTGATAAGGATGCGAGAATAACAGAGGAAGATATGACTTCTTTTGCTGATGGTGCACGCTTTATGTTAACTTCTGTAAATGATAGCAAATCGGTCGATGAAGTTGAAAATGCAATCTTTGACAAGGCAGGTGGAAATCTCTTGCTCGGTAAGGAAAGTGAAACAGATAGGCTTGCAGGATCACAGAATAGCAATATTGTTACAAATGCAAGACATAAAAACATGCTAGAGCGAGCGTCAGCTTCACTAGGAGAGGCAATAAATGCAGTTAGCGGAGGTATTCCTTTGGAATTCCTGGAAATAGATATTAGAAATGCATACGAAGAGCTCGGATTTATAACAGGTGACTCGGTGCAGGATGATGTCATAGATGAGGTATTTAGTAGATTTTGTTTAGGTAAATAAATCTCAATCATATCAAAATGGAGAAATAGATGGACAAGTATTTAATGGGAAAATACGATGTAATCGTCATAGGAGCAGGTCATGCAGGCTGCGAAGCAGCACTTGCAGCAGCTAGAATGGGAAGTAAGACAATTATGTTCTCTATCAATTTAGAGGCTATAGCTATGATGCCTTGCAATCCTTCTATTGGAGGAACTGGGAAAGGTCATCTAGTAAGGGAAATCGATGCTCTTGGCGGTGAGATGGGTGTAAATATAGATAAGACTTTTATACAAAGTCGAATGCTAAATACAGCAAAGGGACCTGCAGTTCATTCTCTTAGAGCACAGGCTGATAAATATCAGTACCACCTTGAGATGAAGAAAACCATAGAGAGGCAAGAAAACCTTTTTATGAAGCAGGATGAGATTATCGATATAATAATTGAGGATGGCAAAGCTTGCGGAGTTATCACAAGAAATCACGCTGTTTATAGAGCAAAGGCTGTTATCGTTGCAACTGGAACCTTCCTTCGTGGAAAGATATTTATTGGGGACAGTGCTTATTCAAGTGGACCAAATGGCCTTGCACCTGCAAATGAGCTTTCGGATAAACTTACTGAATATGGAATAAAGTTAAGACGATTTAAGACTGGAACTCCAGCGAGAGCACTGGCATCAACCTTTGAATATTCAAAGATGCTAGAACAGAAGGGCGATGAGAAAATCGTTCCGTTTTCTTTCCTTAACGATAAAATTGATAAGGAACAGGTTTCATGCTGGCTCACATATACAAACAGTAAAACTCATGAGATAATCAGAGACAATTTTAACCGATCCGCTTTGTTTGGTGGACAAATTGAGGGAATAGGACCAAGATACTGTCCTTCAATAGAAGATAAGGTTAATCGTTTTGCCGAAAAGGAAAGACACCAGCTCTTCATCGAGCCAGAAGGACTTGATACAGAGGAAATGTATATACAGGGAATGAGCTCAAGTCTTCCAGAGGACGTTCAGAGAGATTTCTATCAAAGTATAGAGGGGCTTGAGAATATAGTTATTACTAGACCTGCATACGCAATAGAATACGATTGCATAGATCCACTTGAATTAAAATTAAATTTGGAGAGCAGGGTAATAGAGAAGTTATTTTGTGCAGGACAGTTTAATGGAAGCTCAGGTTATGAGGAGGCAGCAGCTCAAGGACTAATGGCGGGCGTGAATGCACATTTGGCAATAAATGGTAAAAATCCTTTTATTCTCGCGAGAAACGAGGCTTATATTGGCGTTTTAATCGACGATTTAGTAACTAAAGGTACTAACGAGCCTTACAGAATTATGACGAGCAGAGCGGAATATAGGCTGCTTCTGAGACAAGACAATGCAGATGATAGGTTGACAGAGAAGAGTTATGAGATAGGACTAGCCTCTGAGGAGAGATTTAACAGGCTTAAATCAAAGCAGGAGGAAGTTGCTAGAGAAATCGAAAGATTAAACTCGGTAACATTAGCTGTAGCTGAAACAAATGCATACTTGGAAAAAATCAACAGTTCTCCAGTTGAGGGTAAAATATGCCTTGCAGATCTTCTAAAGCGACCAGAGGTAACATACGAAAACCTGCTAGAAATAGACAAGGAAAGACCTAAAATATCTGAGCATGCAAGAGCTCAAGTTTCAGTAGAAATAAAATATCAAGGCTATATAAAGAAGCAAATTCAACAGGTTGAGAAATTTAAAAAACTTGAGAGAAAACCTCTATCTAACGATATAGATTATGAGCAAATAGACGGTCTCAGAATTGAAGCAGCACAGAAACTTAATAAAATTAAACCAGTATCTTTAGGACAGGCATCAAGAATTTCAGGCGTATCACCAGCAGATATAAATGTGCTTCAGGTTCATTTAGAAAAGGAGAAGAGAATTGAAAAAGCAAAATCTTAAAGAAGAACTTAAAGCTCTTGCACTCCCTAGTAACGATGACACCTTGAGACAGTTTGAACTCTATATGAATGGCGTTCTTGAATGGAATGAAAAAATCAATCTGACTGCAATTACTGAGGAAGATGATTTTGTAGAAAAGCATTATATAGATTCACTAAAGCTAGCCAAATTAGGCTTATTAAAACCTGGTAACAGGGTTATGGACCTTGGAACAGGTGGTGGATTTCCTGGAGTTCCACTAGCTATAGTATATCCACAGACTGATTTTATACTAGCAGACTCGCTGAACAAGAGATTAAAAGTAATAGATGAACTTTGTGGGGAAATCGGCATAAGCAATGTTAGCACAGTTCATGGGAGAGCTGAAGATTTAGGGCATAACCAAGAGTATAGGGAAACCTTTGATTACTGTGTTTCGAGAGCGGTTGCAAAACTATCAACTCTATGTGAATATTGCCTACCTATGGTCAAACCAGGAGGATATTTTATAGCGTATAAGACGGGAACGGCAGAAGAAGAAATCAAAAATGCTGAAAAAGCAATAAAAATTCTCGGTGGAGGAAAAGCAGAAATCATATCTTCGGACCATGAAAATATTGATCACTGCTTTGTAAAAATAAAAAAACTGCAAAACACTGCAAGGCAATATCCAAGAAAAGCGGGAACGCCGTCAAAACAGCCATTATAAGTATGATAGAATAGAGAATGTTTCACGTGAAACATTCTCTGTTTTTATATAAAAAAGTGGAAAAAAAGCTCTATTTGGTATATAATAAATCAAGTCCATTTTTTGATTATGGAGGATAAAAAATTGGGAAAAGCAATAGCAATATTTAACCAAAAGGGTGGAGTTGGCAAGACAACTACAAACATCAATTTAGGCGCATGCCTAGCACTTTTGGGAAAGAAAGTTTTAATTTTAGATATTGACCCTCAGGGTAATACGACAAGTGGAATCGGAATTAAGAAAAAGAGTCTCGATTACACAGTCTACGACCTTTTGATTGAGGATGATTTTGATACCAAAAAAGCAATTCTACATACAAATATAAAGGGGCTGGATATAATTCCAGCAAGTGTAGATTTAGCAGGTGCCGAAATTGAGCTTGTTCAGATTGAGGGAAGAGAACAAAGGCTTAGAAAGGCTATAGATAAGGTAAGACAAAAGTATGATTACATATTCATCGATTGTCCACCTTCGCTAGGTCTTCTAACTATAAATTCTTTGACAGCTGTTCAGAGTGTACTTATTCCTATTCAGTGTGAGTTCTATGCACTTGAAGGTGTTAGCCAGCTAGTTAGCACAATCGAAATTGTAAGAAAGAACCTCAATAAGGAGCTTGAGATTGAAGGCGTAATTCTGAGCATGTTCGATGGACGTACAAACCTATCTGTACAGGTTGTTCAGGAAGTTAAGAAGTACTTCGGTGCAAAGGTGTATTCTACGGTTATTCCAAGAAATATTAGACTTGCCGAGGCACCAAGCTATGGTATGGCTATAACAGAATATGATCCTAAGTCAAGGGGTGCAGAAGCGTATAGAGAATTTGCTGAGGAATTCCTCGAAAGGGAGGAAGAGTAATGGCAACTAAAGGAAAGAAGAGTGGACTAGGCAGAGGCCTTGACGCGTTATTTGCTGACCGTGAAGTTGCGGTTAATGAGGATATTAAGCTTCCAGCTCAGGAGGAATCAGGTGATAGTGTCAAATATATAAATATAAATGACATTAAATCTAATCACGGGCAACCTCGTAAGACTTTTGATCCTGAAAAGATAAGTGAACTTGCTAGGTCAATAGAGGAACACGGTATAATTCAGCCACTGGTTGTGACTAAGGCCGAAGTAGGATATGAGATTGTCGCAGGAGAGAGGCGCTGGCGAGCTGCAAGAGAAGCAGACATAAAGAAGGTGCCTTGCCTTGTGAGAACTCTTACAGATGAAGAAAATATGCTTCTTGCAATAATCGAGAATATGCAAAGAGAGGATCTAAACCCTATAGAAGAAGCTGAGGGTCTAGAGAAAATGATAAAGGTATATGGCTTTACACAGGATAAAGTTTCAAAGAGTGTAAGTAAGTCAAGACCTTATATTACCAATGCTTTGAGGCTTTTAAATCTCCCAGAAAGCGTGAGAAAAGAGGTTGCTGAAGGTAGACTTTCAGCAGGTCATGCAAGAGCTATTCTTTCAGCAGACAATTTCCAGAAACAGGAAGAACTTTGCAAGAGAGTCATTGCAGAAGGACTATCGGTGAGAGAAACAGAAAAGCTCGCAAGCACCGAAAAACAGAAGAGAAACAAGGCTTTAAAGCGTGTTAAACCTAAGGAAATTCTCAGTGTGGAGAATGAACTTAAAGATATTTATGGTACGAAGGTAAATATTGAAGCAAAGGGAAAAGGCGGATCTATTCAACTCCACTATTACAGCATGGATGAACTGAACAGATTGATAGACATTCTCAGAGTTGCAAATATAAATTCGTAATGGAGAAGTAAAGATGACAGAAAAAGTGGCAAAACGCATTATATCAGCCGACCTTCCTATGCCGATGTGCATAGTTAATAGGGATGGTAAGGTAACCAGTGCGAACAGATTCATAGACAGAGTCTTCCCGTACAAAGGAATAGAAGATGCCGATTTTTTTGCTCTCACAGGTATAAAGATAAAATCACTTTTAGATGGGGATAATAAGTATCTACTCGATAGAAATGGCCGAAAGTTTAGAGTGATTGCAGATAGCGATAAGAATGAATATGGCGATGATATCATCGTATTTTTCAGAGATGTCACAGGATATGAAGATCTTAAGAAGAAATACGTTTCTGAGAAAGTATGTGTATGCCGTATAAACGTAGATAACTACGACCAGTTTGCAGGCTCTGTAACACCAGAGACCGGCATGTCGGTAACTAGTCAGGTTGATCGCATCATTAGAAAGTGGGCAGCTGACATAGATGCATCCCTTGATAAAATCAAGGACACGCTATACAACGTATACTTTCAGTACGGACATTTTGAGGTGCTTGTAAACAACAAGTTTTCTATTCTAGATGACGTGAGAAAGATAGATACAGGAGCAGATTTTCCACTGACACTTAGCATGGGCCTTGGAATAGGTGGTGCAAACATATTGGAAACCTCAGAGTATGCGGCTGCGGCACTTGACCTTGCGCTAGGACGTGGAGGAGACCAGGTTGTTGTCAAGGAGGAATCCGAAATCAGCTACTTCGGTGGTAAGACACAGTCCATAGAAAAGGGCAGCAAGGGTAAGTCGAGAATCATTGCTCATGCTTTGAGAAAACTTATCGAGCAGTCTAATCGAGTTTTGATTATGGGGCATCAAAATGCGGACATGGACGCATTTGGATCTGCACTTGGAATTTACAGAATGTGTATCAACAGTGGAACTGAGGCACATATTATTATTGACCAGGTGAATGATACTATGCAGGCTGTATATGACCAGGTTAGAGCAACGCAAAACTATAACCTTGATTCAACAGAGAAGGCTAATGCTTTGATAGAGTCAGATACTCTGCTAGTTATTGTAGATACGCAAAGACCTAGCTATTTAGAGGCTCCAGAACTTTTGGATAAGACAGAGAGAATCGTTGTAATAGACCATCACCGCAGGGCTGAGGACTATATCACGGGAGCAACATTATCATATATTGAAACATATGCATCGTCAGCTTCAGAGCTTGTAACAGAGATGCTTCAATATGTAATTCCGAGAAAATCACTCGTAAAACTTGAGGCAGAAGCACTTCTTGCGGGTATAACATTAGATACAAATAGATTTGCTGTAAAGACTGGAGTTAGAACATTTGAGGCAGCTGCATGGCTTAGAAGAGCCGGTGCTGACACAACAGAGGTGAAGAGATTCTTCCAAATTGATCCTGACACATTTAAAGTTAGGGCAAAGGCTATTGCAAATGCAAGTTTCTATGATGGTGGCATTGCAGTATCAATATGTGAGGGACAAAATCAGGATGCTCAGGTAATCAATGCACAGGTTGCTGACGAGCTCCTAAATATCAAAGGAATAAGAGCGAGCTTTGTTGCAGGGGTAAACGATAAAGGAATTACCTGCATAAGTGCAAGGTCGCTTGGAGACATAAATGTTCAGGTTCTTCTTGAGAAAATCGGTGGAGGCGGACATTTGAATACCGCGGGAGCTCAGGTTAAAGAAAAACCTGAGGAAGTGCTAGATATAGTACTGGGAATATTAGAAAAAGGAGAAAAAAATGAAAGTAATACTTAAACAGGATGTAAAAGGTACAGGTAAGGCTGGTGAAGTTCTTGAGGTAAGCGATGGTTTTGCAAGAAACATGCTTCTCAAGAAGGGGCTAGCGGTTGAGGCAACAAAGGCAAATCTAAGAAGCTTAGAGAAGCAGAAAGCACTCGAAATCCAGCAGGAAAAGGAAAACAGAGAGCAAGCTCAGAGCATGGCTGAGGCGCTTAAGGATAAGAAGATTGTTATCAAGACAAAGTCAGGTGAAGGCGGCAAGCTTTTCGGTTCAATCACATCAAAGGATATAGCTGATGCTATCAAAGAGCAGCTTGGAATGGATATCGAAAAGAAGAAAATTGAGCTTGCAAACCCACTAAAGCAGCTTGGTAGCTTTGATGTAGTAGTTAAGCTATATCACGAGATTAAAGGTGAGATAAAGGTTGAGCTTGTAGATTAGGAGTCAAAAATGACAGAGAAGATACCTCCGCATAATAAAGAAGCAGAGCAGTCCGTACTAGGAGCTGCGATGCTTGATAAGGATGCACTTTTTGATGTACTCGAGACGGTAAAGGCTGATGATTTCTACGATGCAGCTCATAAGGAAGTCTACGACGTAATCCTAGAGCTTGGCAGAAGAAACGAATCAGTAGATATCGTTACTGTTTGCGATGAGCTTAAAAAGCGTGGAAGCCTCGAAATAGCAGGGGGAAGAGCATATATTGCATCGCTTACAGCGAATGTGCCATCTGCGAAGAATGCAGTAGGTTATGCTAAGATTGTAGCCGAAAAGGCACAGCTTAGAAGGCTCATTAAGGCTGCCGATGAGATAAGAGAAAAGAGCTTTGAGGAGAGTGAGGATGCAGGATATATCCTTGACTTTGCAGAGCAGAACATATTTGAAATTGCGCAGAAACGCCAGAAGAACGATTACTCACACATCAAAGATGTCATCATGGAAAACGTTGAGATGATTGACAAAGCTGCAGGTTCAGACGGCGATGTTACGGGTATTCCTTCAGGCTTTACAGAAATCGATAAGATCACTGGAGGTTTCCAGCGTTCTGACCTCATAATCCTAGCAGCAAGACCTGCTATGGGAAAGAGTTCATTTGCGCTAAATATTGCTCTTAATGCAGCGAAGAGGGGATCAAAGGGAATCATCATCTTCAACCTTGAGATGCCTAAGGACCAGCTTGGCCAAAGACTTCTTTCGATGGAAAGTAACATTGAGCTTTCAAATATCAGAAAGGGTAAGATAGAGATAAATGACTGGCAGAAGATAAACATAGCTGCAGACATTCTATCAAAGACAAGCATCACTATAGACGATACTCCAGGTATTACTGTTATGGAGATGAAAAATAAGTGCAGAAGAATGAAGGCGGAGTATGGACTTGACCTTGTGGTTGTCGACTATCTCCAGCTCATGACATCTGAAGGTAGATCTGAGAGCAGACAGCAAGAAATCAGTAAGCTTTCAAGATATCTGAAGCTACTTGCTAGAGAGATGGACTGTCCAGTGCTAGTACTTTCTCAGCTTTCACGTGCACCAGAACTTAGAAATAACCACAGACCTATGCTTTCCGACCTTAGAGAATCAGGCTCAATCGAGCAGGATGCGGATATGGTGATCTTCCTCTATAGAGATGACTACTATAACGAGGAGAGTGAAAAGCCAAATGTTTGCGAAGTCATTATCGCAAAGCATAGAAACGGTGAGACCGCAAGTCGCGATTTGACATGGGTGGAAAGATATACCAAGTTCAGCGACATGGTATAGTTTAGCGAACTATTATTGGCGAGCACATAGCAGATTATTAGGAGAAATCCATGAAATATATCAAAGCAAAAAGACGAGATATGTATCTTGGTGATATGCCTCTCGAGAACATTTTCATAAATGAATTTCTTCCGATAGCACCGGGGGACTTTGTTAAGGTGTACCTTTATGCAAGGCTTTACGCAGAGTTAGGTTACCCACTGGATAATGCTCAGATGTACAAGGAGCTTGCAGTAGATGAAAAGACAATCATTGAAGCCTGGGAATACTGGGAGGATATGAACGCCATCAAAAAGCGCTTCTACGGTGAGGGCAAGGCTGACTTTGCAGTCGAGTTTACAGACCTCAAAGAATTGATTTACGGTGGAGCTAAGGGAGAAGAACAAAAGGATTCACAGGGCGTTGAACCTGTGAGCGTTTTTGGTAGCGAGGCAATTCCTGCTTTGATGCCAAAGATAGAAAAGATTTTAGGACGCACTTTATCTAGCAGTGACATGCAAAGTGTCATATCGTGGATAGACGATGTGAAGGCGACGCCTGAAGTTGTTGAAAAAGCAGTGGTTTATTGTTCAGATAAGGGCAAGGTTAGCTTTAAATACATAGAAAAAGTAATCGAGGAATGGACCAAGATTGGTATCAAAACCAGTGAGGATGTCGACAATTATCTTGAAGAAAACGACCAGAGACACGTAAGGTATAGACGTGTTATGAAGGCACTCGGTTTTTCGAGAAATCCTTCCGAAGAAGAGCAGAGACTCATGGACAGCTGGTTTGATGAGATGGGCTTTAAGATGGATAAGGTGCTAGAGGCTTGCAGTAAGACTGCAGGAATTTCGAATCCTAATCTGAAGTATGTGAACTCCATTCTCGACAACTGGAGAAAGGAAGCAAACGAAGATAACAGGGATGTAAACGAAAAGAAACCTGTGAGCAGAGCTGTTTTGAACAAGTACTACGATTTCTTGCGCAAGAAGGCAGAAACAGATGCAGATGCTAGACGTAAGGAAATCTACAAGAAGCTTCCAAAGATAAAGGAAATAGAGAAAAGTATTCATTCCTTGAGCGCAAAGCTTTCAGGAATGATGCTATACGGGCAGGACAATGGCGAGTCGAAGAGCCTAAATGATGAGATGAATATGCTATACGAGGAGCGCGCCATCATTTTGACCGAAAACAACTACGATATGGATTACATGGAAGAAAGATACAAGTGTAATCTGTGCGATGACACGGGGATTATGGATACGGGAGAGAGATGCTCTTGTATAGAACAAAGGATGATTGAGGCTGAGGAATGGCAAAGTCAACGAGAAAAGCGAAGAAAAAATTAAATACAGGTAGATTGGTTCTGTCTTTGATAGTTCTTTTTCTCCTCATAGGCTGTGCGTTTTCGATAAAGAAGATTGTTACGCTTCACATTGAGAAAAACCACCTCGAGAAGACCCATAAAGAGCTAGAGCAGAAGAAGGATGACCTTACTGCAGAGCTCAAGAATGTCAACGAACTCGACTACATCGAGGAGCAGGCGCGAAAACAGCTCAAGATGATTAAGCCGGGCGAGGTTCTTTATGTCCTAGATGGCAAAAAGGATAAGATTAATAAGGACAAAAAATAATGGAAGAAAAGCCGGTTATTAACGAGGTCATCGTTGTCGAGGGAAGGGATGACACTGCCGCTATAAACAAGGCAGTAGAGGCTGTAACCATAGAAACTCACGGTTACGGAATCTCGGCAGCAACATGGAAAAAACTAGATAATGCGTATGAAACTAAAGGGCTGATTGTAATGACGGATCCAGACCACGCAGGTCGCAAGATAAGGGAGCGAATCTGCGCTAGGTATCCTGATGCAAAGCAGGCCTTTTTGACCGCTGCAAAAGCTGAGAAAAACGGAGACATTGGTATAGAAAACGCAAGACCTGAGGACATAGTCAATGCACTGAAACTCGCAAAGTGCACGATTACAGGAAGAAGAGAGGAGTTTTCTTCTGCGGACCTCAGCGATAATGAACTTATAGGTGGTGAATCATCAAAGGAGAGGCGCACCTTGCTTGGCGACTTGCTCGGGCTTGGTTATTGCAACGGCAAGTCTCTGCTGAAGAAGCTCAATTTGATGGGAGTTAGCCGCAATGATTTTGATGAAGCAATCAGAAAGGTGAACGAGAAGCTTGGAAATAGCTAAAAACATGGAATTATATTCCCTAAGCACTTTAAATTACATAAGGAAAAAGTTTGGCTTTCACAATGCGAAGAGTTTGGGTCAGAACTTTTTGACTGACAAAGGGGTAATAGACAGTATTATTGAGGCGACGAACATAAGCGAGGAAGATCTCGTTATCGAGATTGGACCTGGCGTCGGTGTTTTGACGGTTGAAGCAGCAAAGGAAGCAGGAAAGGTTTGTGCGATAGAAATCGACAAAAATTTGCTCCCTGTACTTGACTTTACACTGAAAGGGTACGACAATATTGAAGTCATAAATCAAGATGTTCTCAAGACGGATTTGAACGACATCATAAAGTCTTCAAATTTTCAACATACTAAGGTAATAGGAAATCTGCCATACTATATAACTACACCTATCATCATGTATCTGCTCGAAAATGAGATAAACATCGAGTCGATAACAATTATGATGCAGAAGGAAGTAGCTGATAGAATCATGGCATGGCCAGGAAGTAAAACTTTCGGGGCTATTTCGCTTGCAGTACAATATTACTGCGAGGTCAGTGAGGTCACCGAGGTACCAAAAGAGGTATTCTATCCTGTACCAAAGGTTGATTCTGCAGTTCTCAAGCTGAGCATAAGGGCGGAAAAGCCAGTGCATCCAAAGAGCGAAAAGCTGATGTTCAATTGCATCAAAGCAGGTTTTGGACAGAGACGCAAGACGATTTCCAATTCCCTAACGGGAGCGGGCTTCAGCAAGGACGAGATAAAACAGGCATTAGAGAGGCTAAAAATCGAGCCTACAAGGAGAGCGGAGACACTCTCAATAGAGGATTTTGCTGCAATTTCAGACGAGCTTGCAGTATTTGTGGAGAAAAAGGATGAGTAAGCTACAGAGCGCGAGACAGAAGATCGGACAAAACGGCATAGTGCTTTGCTTGATCTTAGGATTTGCAATCAATCTAATTATAGAGACACTCGCAAGAAAATATTTAGGTGGATTTAGTTTTTTAATACATAGTCCGATAATCTTTTTATATAACAGCTTAATTATAGCTGCTACACTTTCTATTTCATGTCTTTTCAAAAGACGGTCGTTTTTCATGGTCATCATATCGACCATCTGGCTTGCAATTGGGGTGGCAAACGGTGTAATCTTGCTCGAAAGAATGACGCCTTTTACCGTTAAAGACCTATCGTCAATTACCGATGCGGCTACAATTTTAACGAATTACTTCAATAGATTCCAGCTTTCTATCATAGCGGGCGTTTTGATTTTGCTCGTTATCACTATTGTAATTCTTTGGATTAAGCTACCAAGAAAGAACATGACAGGTAAGTTCAAACAAAGCGTTGCTATGGTAGCTCTAGTTATTGCGGTTACATTTGGTGCAACATGGGGACTTATCAAAACCAATGTGCTTGCGACCTTCTTCGGAAACCTAGCTTACGCGTATCAGGACTACGGTGCACCGTACTGCTTTGTTAACACATGGCTGAACACGGGTATCCACAAGCCTGCAGGATATAGCGAAACGGCAATGAAGGACATACTAGCGAAGGCAAATATTAAAGACGGAAAAGAGGCACTAGAAGTAAAGAACACGGATATAGGAAAGAAATCTCCTAATATCATTTTCCTGCAGCTAGAGTCGTTCACAGATCCGCAGCTTTTCAATAAGATAAAGCTTTCGACGGATGCAATACCTAATTTCAGAAATCTGATGGCTAATTATTCTTCTGGATATCTGACAGTTCCAGCTTGCGGTGCCGGAACTGCAAATACCGAGTTTGAGGTCATGACTGGACTTTCAGTTAAGTTCTTTGGACCAGGAGAATATCCATTCAAGTCAGTTTTGAGAAATACACCAGCAGAGAGCATTGCATTAGATTTAAAGAACAGAGGCTATTCAACGCATGCAATCCATAATCATAGAGCTTTGTTCTATAACAGAAACGAAGTATTTAAGAATATTGGATATGATACATTCACATCACTTGAGTACATGAGTGACGTGCCAAAGACACCAAAGAACTGGGCAAAGGATAAGATTTTGACGAACCAAATTATGGAGGCGCTAAATTCTACAGAGTCCAGAGATTATATATACACGATTTCTGTTCAGGGACACGGAAAGTACCCAACGGAGCAGCTCGTGAAGAACCCAAAGGTTACGGTTACTGATGCTCCATCACAGGATCTAAAGTGGAAGTATGAGTATTATGTAAATCAGCTTTATGAGATGGATCAGTTTGTAAAGGAACTTACAGACACGCTATCAAAGCTAGAAGAACCTACAATCCTCGTAATGTACGGAGACCATATCCCAGCGCTTGATATCACAGCAGATTCATATGATAAGGATCTATATCAGACACCTTATGTAATCTGGTCTAACTTTAATATGGAAAAGCAGGATAAGGACCAGCACGCCTACGAGCTAACTGCAGATGTCTGCGATAGAGTGGGAATACACGAGGGAACAGTATTTAAATATCAGCAGAATACGGATCATAATGATAAGAGCTTCCTAGAGGGACTTAACCTCTTAGCATACGATATGCTATACGGTGACCGCTACATATACGGCGGAAGCAAGGATGCAGTCAAGGCTACAAAGATGAAGATGGGCGTTAAGACCGTTAAGATTGATAAGGTTGTAAATGTAGGTGGAAGATACTACATCAAAGGCCAAAACTTCACCGAGTACAGTAAGGTTACGCTAAACGGCGAGCCATTATCAACAATTTATCTCGGACCGACACTTCTTGGACTTCAGGAAGAGGTGGATCCAGATAAGGCAAAGGAAATGAAGGTTAGCCAGATTGATAAGTCGAATAAGGAAATAATAAGTACCACGGAATAAAAATCAAGGGCTAAGAAATTAGCCCTTTAGATTTATCCTTATACTTATGTTTAGCTCAATAGCTAACTATGAAAGCTGACCATAGAACTATTCCTGTTTTAGGCCAAGCGTTATAAGCTCGTTTAACTCAGGAAGAGAAAGCTTTCTCAGTGTGCACTTTCCTATAGAATCTGGAACTATGATGTTAATCTGTCCATCACGGATTTTCTTATCCTTGAGGGCAAGCTTATAGATATCTTTGGCATTGTAATCAAGAGAGGTATCAAAGCCAAACTCCTTAAGAATCTCCGTAAGTTCACCACTTATGTCATTAGGTGTAAGACCTAGAGCATAGGCGCCTCTTGCCTCTGCAATCATGCCCTTTGCAACAGCCTGACCGTGAGTTACAGTGTAGGAACTGAGCTTTTCGATTCCGTGGCCTATGGTGTGTCCGAAGTTGAGGAGCTGCCTTAGACTAGTCTCGCGTTCATCGGCCTCTACAAGTGATTTCTTGATGGAGATACAACGCTCAATAACGTATTCGTAGTTATGTTTGCGAATCTGATCTAGAAGTCCAGCCTCTGCGATTACAGCATTTTTGGTTGCTTCTGCAATACCTTCGAGAAGGATTTCATTTGGAAGCGTCTCATAAATCTTACTGTCGCAAACGACCAGTGAAGGTTGCCAGAATACACCGGCGAGGTTCTTTCCTCCGAGGAGGTTTATACCAGTCTTTCCACCGATAGCAGTATCTATGGAAGCCTGAAGAGTTGTCGGAACAACTACATAGTTGATTCCACGCATATATGTTCCTGCGGCAAAGCCAGCAAGGTCACAAACTACACCACCGCCCAAAGCAAGTACTAAATCGCTTCGGGTAAGACCCTCATCAGCAAGAGCTTCAAGGATGTTGGAGTAGGTTGTCAAATTCTTTGAGTGCTCACCAGAAGGGAACAAAATCTTAGATGTATGATAACCCGATTCTATGAGCGAGGTCATCACCACCTGAGCATAAAGGCCATTGACAGTGCTGTCTGTGATAACGCAGACATGTCTTGGAGAAAAGACAGGCTTAAGGAACTCGCCTATTTTAGAAATCAGGTCGTGTCCGATAAGGATGTCATATGGAGTTGAAGTTGAAACTGTAAATTTTTTCATATTTATCTCCCAGTGGTGTGATTCACTAAATACATATGAATAATACCATATATATATTTATTTTGCAAAATGACGAGGCTTAACGATGAAAACTCTAAAGAAAAGCTTAAAAATCATAATATTTTTTCTGATACTGCTTATCGTAGCTGTACTTAGCGTTAACTTTTATGTCATCAAAACAGCTTCACCGAGCTTGCAATACTCTATAGATACACAGGAAAGCAGCATATCAGACAGCGATTCACAAAAATTAGCTGAAGAAAAAGCAGATTGCATCATGATTCTCGGAGCAGGCATCATAGACAGGGAGACTCCGTCAGAAATCCTAAAGGATAGACTTGATGCTGGTATTGCACTATACAAAAAAGGCGTTGCACCTAAGATTCTCCTCACAGGAGATAACGGTCAAAAGGAGCATAACGAGCTTCATGCAATGCTAAGCTACTGCATAAAGCAAGGTGTACCAAAGAGCGATATTTTTTGTGACCATGCGGGATTTTCAACATCGGAATCCATGGTGAGAGCGAGGAATATTTTTGATGTAAATAAGCTAATAATTGTAACGCAAAAATACCATGAGTATAGAGCCATCTATCTTGCAGAGGCAGAAGGAATGGATGCGATAGGTGTGAGTGCTGATCAGCATGACTTTGAGGGAGCAAGCTATAGGGAATCGCGTGAGATTTTAGCAAGAAATAAGGACTTTATAATAAATCATCTTGGAAATAGAAATGCTGTGGGTGGAGAGAAAATCTCCTTACAGGGAGATGGAAGCGTTTCGCACGGCGAATAATTCAAACTCGTTTTGATAGAGGTAGATTATGTCAAATCTAACAAAGAAGGCTCTTAGAGAGACCATGATTAAAGCTCTAAATGAGAGACCACTTGATAAAATTAAGGTAAAGGAATTGGTAGAGGAGTGTGGAGTTAATCGCAATACATTTTACTATCATTATAAGGATATCTACGAGCTTTTAGCAGACATCTTTGAGACAGAGACAGAGACCATTGCCGAGATGTTCCAGCATGAGGATGATGACTGGGAGAGAATCTTTATAGAATCATCACGATTTGCGCTAGAAAATAAAAAAATGATATTTAATGTATATAATTCAATCAGTAGGGAAACTCTTGAGCGATATCTATACAATGTTTCAACACACAGTGTGGCTAGATATGTAAACAAGCAGGCAGTAGGCATGAATGTGAGCGAAAGGGATAAGGAGCTAATTATACTTTTCTATAAGCATGCTGTTGTCGGCATTGTACTAGAGTGGCTTCAGCGCAGGATGAAAGACGAACCAGAGGCAGTCATAAGTAGACTTCTTGAATTGATGAATAATAGCGTCAAAAACGCACTGAAAAATGCAGAAACAAAATAATTTATTAGACAAAAACAGGTCAATGCCTAAATTTTGGGCATTGATTTTTTATTGACCATTTTTATTATGCATATTTAAGGCTATTATCCATTAGGACAGTTTAAGCATAGGGGTGAAAAATTATGAAAAAGTTCGGAAAGGTAACGGTAAAACATCATAGATTGATTTTGATTATCGGCATTTTGCTGCTAATTCCATCACTCTTTGGAATGATAGGCACGAGGATAAACTACGATATGCTACACTATCTTCCAAAGGATATGGACACAGTCAAAGGCCAGGATATTTTGTTAGACAGATTTGGCAAGGGTGCAGTCTCGACAATGGTTGTTGAGGGTATGGATCAAAAGGACATAGTGCAGCTTAAGGCCAAGATTGAAAAGGTAAACCATGTCGATTCAGTTATTTGGTATGATAGTCTTTCAAATGGTACTGTTCCAATGGAGCTTCTTCCAAAGAAGTACTATGATGCATTTAACAATGGCAATGCAACTTTGATGGTAATCTTCTTTGATAGCTCGACATCGGCTTCAGAGACCATGACAGCGATAAAGGATATTCGAAAGATTACTACAAAGGATTGTTTTTTGACAGGTATGTCTGCACTTGTAACAGATCTTAAGGATTTGTGCGAAAAAGAGGAACCTATATATGTTGGACTAGCAGTACTTCTTGCAACTTTGGTGATGATGGTTTTTCTAGATTCATGGCTAATACCGTTAGTGTTCCTAGCGGGCATAGGTATGGCTATATTGTGGAACCTAGGGTCAAATATCTTCATGGGAGAAATTTCTTATATAACAAAGGCGCTGTCCTCGGTGCTTCAGCTTGCGGTCACGATGGACTACTCTATATTCCTATGGCATAAGTATGAAGAGGAAAGGGACATCATAGATGATGACCATGAGGCTATGTCAGAGGCCGTAAACAAGACCTTGAGCGCCGTTATAGGAAGCTCGATAACGACTGTTGCAGGTTTTGTCGCACTCTGTTTTATGACATATAAGCTTGGAATGGACCTTGGTATAGTTATGGCAAAGGGAGTAATCCTAGGTGTTATAAGCTGCGTAACCATTTTGCCGGCGATGATACTGGTATTTGATAGATTCATAGAGAAGACAAGACACAGAAGCTTGATTCCGGATATGAATAATTTTGCTAAGAAGGTAACGGCAAAGCCTTACATTCAGATTGGAGTCTTCCTAATCGTTTTGGTTCCGGCGCTGTTTGCATATAACCAGACGAACAAAGAAGTCTACTATGATATAGGGGGCTCTCTCCCAAAGTCGCTTCTAAGTGTGGTTGCAGATGAAAAACAAGCGGAGCACTTTGATCTTGGAAGCACATATATGGCTTTGGTAAACTCGAATCTTAGCAACAAGGAGCTTACCGAGATGACCGATAGAATCAGTGACCTTAAGGGAATTAAGGCTGCTATGGGACTCGACAGCATTATAGGTGGCACACTTCCGGATCAGTTCATTCCTAGTGAAATGACGAGTAAATTGAAATCGGGTAAATACCAGCTTGTGATGATTACATCGGAGTATGAAGTGGCGTCAAATCAGGTAAATAAACAGGTTGCTGCTGCCAAAAAGATTATTAAGGAGTATGACAAAAAGGGTCTTTTGATAGGTGAGGCACCTGCGACCTACGATTTAATAAAGACAACGAGCAGAGATTTTAATATTGTAAACACGGTTTCGATATTTCTTGTATTCTTAATTGTACTCTTAGTATTTAAGAGTGCATCGCTTCCGGTAATTTTGGTTGCCGTGATAGAGTTTGCCATTTTCATAAATCTTGGTCTATCACATTTAATGGGTGTTTCGCTACCATTTATTGCACCAATCTGTATAAGTACTATACAGCTTGGCTCAACAGTTGACTATGCTATTTTGATGACTACAAGATATAAGGCAGAAAGACTTAATGGTAAGGACACTGATTCAGCTATAAGGACAGCGCTTGCAACATCGATTCCATCAATTATAGTAAGCGGTCTCGGATTCTTCGCAGCGACATTCGGAGTTGCAATGTACTCGAACATAGATATGATAAAGTCACTTTGTACTTTGATGTCTAGAGGTGCAATTATAAGCGTGCTCGCAGTAATATTCATACTGCCTGCTATGCTTCACATATTTGATAAGGTTATTTGCAAGACAACTGCTAGCATTAGACATATTTCAAAGAGCGGTCTTGCAAGGGAGGTTTAGAAATGAAAAAGGACAAGATGATTGGTAGAAAAATTGTTGCATCTGTGCTTTCCTTGGCACTTGTAACCAGCAGCCTTGTTTTCAGCGGATTCTCATATGCTGAGGAAAAACAAGCTAGTGCAAGTAAAGGCAAGGCTCAGAGCTCATCTCAGATAATAGATAAAGTAGGCAAGGGTGAAAAGGATGAAACGGTCTATGTAATAGCAGGAAATGACGGAACCCCTCAGAAGATAATTGTCAGTGAATGGTTAAAGAACGCTGAAAAAGCTAGCAAGTTAGAAGATAATAGTGAGCTTAAGAACATCAAAAATGTCAAGGACAATGCTAAATATGTAATTGATAAGGACAAGATGAAGGTTTGGACTGCAGAGGGAAAGGATGTCTACTATCAGGGAGAAATCGATAAGAAGCTCCCTGTGGATATCTCTGTAAGCTACATTCTTGATGGCAAGAGCGTGAGCGCAAAGGAGCTAGCAGGAAAGAGCGGAAAGGTTACGATTAAGTACTCATATAAGAATAACGAGGCAAGAACCGTAAATATTGATGGGCAAAACATGACCATGTATGTTCCTTTTTCCGTTGTTACAGGTCTTGTACTAGATGATAAGTCTTTCTCAAATGTTGAAGTAGTAAATGGTAGAGTTATCAACGACGGTAAGAGAAATATAGTTATGGGATTTGCACTTCCTGGAATGAAGGAAAACCTCGGAGATGCAGGAAATAGCTTAAATTTACCTGAAACCTTTGAAGTGACAGCAGATGTGAAGAATTTTTCAATGGAAACATCAATAAGTGTAGTATCAAGCGAGCTATTTGCAAATGTTTCAAGTGACAAGTTATCAAGCCTAGACGGCATTAAGTCACAGCTAGATGAATTTGCAAACTCGGCAAATAAGCTAGCAGATGGAAGCAGTCAGCTATACGATGGACTCAGCACGCTTCTTGAGAAGACAGGCGAGATTAAGGACGGAACACTTAAATTGTATAGAGGAGCAGAGAGCCTGAATAATGGTGCAAAGCAGTTTTCGCAAGGAACAGGTGAATTATATAAAGGTACTACTGAGCTAAATGAGGGTCTTCAGGCTTTGAGCAGCAAGAGCGAGCAGCTAAATAACGGTGCGGCTCAAATCTTTGATTCTCTGATTTCACAAGCAAACACAGAACTTAGTGCAAGAGGTCTTGGAGCTGTGAACATGACAAAGGATAACTACAGTAGTGTTCTTACATCTATAATTAAAAATATGGATGAGGGCAATGTAAGAGCTATGGCAACTCAGAAGGCTCGCCAAACAGTTGAGGCTCAGGTACATCAAAACGAGGCTCAGATAGCAGCAGTAGTAACTGAAAAAGTAAGAGAGCAGGTGCTTCAAAATGTTCTAAATGCATCCGGAATATCCATGACAGTAGAGGCATATAAAAATGCAGTAGCTTCAGGAATAATCTCGGCATTAGTAGCCCAGCAAATTGACAGCGCAGTTACAGCTCAGATGAACTCAGAGCAAGTTCAGAACACAATTCAGGCCAAAGTAAGCGCAGAAATTAATAACCAAATAGAGCAAGCAATGAGTTCTCAAGCCGTAGTTCAGGGTATAGAGGATGCTGTTTCAAAGGCTAGAACTGGAGCAAGTAGCTTAACGGCTCTAAAGGGACAGCTAGATAACTATAATAAGTTCTACCAGGGTCTAAAACAGTACACTGAAGGTGTAGACAAGGTCGCTAAAGGATCAAAGAAGATTAATTATGGAGCAGGACAACTTGCAGAGAAGAGTAAGGAGTTTCAGGCAGGAACAGAAGCGCTAGAGGTAGGTATAAAGGCTCTTATGTCAGGCAGTGATAAGCTTATAAGTGGAGTATCGCAATTAAACGATGGAACAAAGACGCTATCCGAGGGAATGAATAAATTCAACAAGGAGGGTGTTCAAAAAATTGTTGAACTCTTCAATGGTAGATTTGGAGAATTATCGGCAAGACTAAGTGCTATGTCAGATATGGCAAAGTCATATGATAACTTTGCGGGTAAGGCAGATGGAACAAAGTCAAATGTTAAGTTCGTGTATAAGACTTCATCTATAGGAGAATAAAGATTAAATAAATTGTTAAAATACCCTCTTTACTGTTGCCAAGTAAAGAGGGTATATATCATTCAATGTGGTGATCTCTTTTTCGTAAGAAAGTTTCTTAGAAATTCTAGTACTTCATAGGTTATACCACTTAATAATCCAATAAAAATTGTTTTCTATCTAAGCTCATCCATGCCGATATTGGCAAGGGTATCTGCTCTGTTATTCTTTTCGGTTATGTAGATAAAGTCGTCCATGGTGAAGCGATTTCCATTCCACTGCTTGAACTTCTTGTAGTGCTCGGAAACATTGGTGTTTGGCGAGGATAGGTTTACATGACCTTTGACACGGAAAAATTCAACCTTATTCTTCTCAATAAGGCTAATAAGCTCTTCCCAAAGCTCGCGGTTCTCAACAGGCTTCTTGCCTGAAGTCATCCATCCATTCTTACGCCAGTTCACATACCACTTATCCCTAAAGCAGGAAGCTACATAGGAGCTGTCTGTGAAAATCTCAATAGAAAGACCGTCGCGCTTTAGAATCTTAAGCGCTTCTATTACTGCTGTGAGCTCCATGCGATTATTTGTGGTATTTAGCTCGCCACCGTGAAGCTCTTTTTGGCTATCGCCAAACTCAAGGATGCTGCCCCAACCGCCAATATTCGTTTCGTTCTGGTTGCCGGAGCAAGCTCCGTCTGTATATATTCTTAAAATACTCATGTTCAAATTATACCCTAGCTCAAATATCTTTTCAATGAAATGTAAACGGGGATTTTTGTGGTATAATCTATTTACGAGCGAAAGCTTGGACTTAAAAATTAAAGGAAATATAATGGCATTTAAATTTTGTTCATTTGCGAGTGGAAGCTCAGGGAATTGCTATCTGGTGAGCACAGATACCACTCACTTACTTATCGATACAGGAATTACAGGAAAGAAAATATTTGAGGGATTATCAAAATGCGGACTTGAGCCAGATGACCTCGACGGTATTTTGATTACCCACGAGCATACAGATCACATAAAGAGCGTGAGAATCGTAAGCAAAAAGGCCGTAAATGCCTTGGTCTACGCATCTCAGGGTACACTAGATGCAGTTTCTGATAAGATTTCATCTGAGAAGTCTTTCACAGTTGATGCTCTATCTGCTATTTCGATAGGTGACATTGAGGTTTCACCATTTACGCTTTCGCATGATGCCGCAGAACCTTTAGGTTTTTCTTTGATGCATGAGGGAAGGCGCATAACCATAGTCACAGATACAGGCTACATAACAGGCGATGCTTTTGATTATCTAGTAAATTCAGATCTATATGTACTAGAAGCGAATCACGAGAAAAACATTTTGCTGATGGGAAGTTATCCTTACTCGCTGAAGAGGAGAATTTTAGGTGACGAGGGACATCTGTCAAATGAGAGCGCAGCTGAGATAATAATCAGGGCACTTGGTGAGCGAACAAAAGAGGAAATTCCAAAGATTGCGCTGTCGCATCTCAGCAGGGAAAACAATACGCCAAGACAGGCCTACCTAACTATAAAGAGCAGGCTAATGGAAGAGGGCTATGTGGATAATCGCGATTTTAGGATGTTTGTACTCGAGCGAGATATTATAGGAGAGATGATAAAAATATGAATATATCCGTTATATGTATTGGAAAGCTTAAAGAAGCCTACTGGCGCGATGCAGTAAATGAGTACATGAAGAGGCTCAAAGCCTATTGCAATCCACAGATAATCGAGCTCAAAGAGAGTAAACAGAGCGGAGAGGGCGAAGCATCTGAGCGCATAGTTAGGGAGCATGAGGGCGAGGAAATCCTTTCTAGAATAACACAAAACATGTATGTTATAACTCTAGAAATCAAAGGAAAAAAGCTTAGCTCAGAGCAGCTAGCAGAAAAGATAGAAAGTCTTTCGATAGAAGGGAAGAGCGATGTAGCCTTTGTCATCGGCGGTAGCCTGGGCCTTGCCAAAGCCGTAAGCGATCGCGCAAACATGAAGCTTTCCTTCTCCGACATGACCTTCCCGCACCAAATGATGCGAACCATACTTCTCGAACAAATCTACCGCAGCTTCAAGATTGCGCGCGGCGAAAAATACCACAAATAAAAGACAGCCGGAGATTAGCGCAGGCATAGCTCGCCCGCTAAACACCGGCTGGTTTCGTTTTACGTTCGCCGTAAATCTGGCAGCCTCGCACAGCATTCGGCTGCCTCAATTCAGAATCTATTAAACAACAGAAAATTGCTTTGTTAACTTAACATATTTCATAAGCACGCCAAGGCTTGCATAGTAATATGTGAACTTGTCGCTCTTCTTTGTTTCAATTAGACCAGCATCGATAAGTTTCTTCATGTGCTGTGAGATTGTTGCCTGAGCATATCCAAACTCGGCAACTAGATCCTTGTTACAGATGGTCTTAAATTCCTTGTTAACCTGCATTATATATCTGAAAAGCTGAAGCCTTACAGGATGTGCAAATGCATCCGAAACATTTGCAATAAATTCTATATCGGCATCGGCCATATCGTTTTCACGTCTGATTCTCATTTGATTTCTCCATTTCTTGATGTATCTAGGTTCTGCAAATCTCAGAAGCGGTATATTTCAACGGTTTTACTGAGTTTATACATATCATATTGTCAATTAACAATATACGATATTTTCCATAAAAAATCAATAGAAACTTGGATCTTCCTGGATAAAAATAAATAAAACCTAGATTTCGAGCCTAAATACCATGCGTTCTCCGTCAGGGCTAAAAGCCTTTATCTCCCCGCCGTGTTTTTGCACGATGGCTTTGGCAATCGAAAGGCCAATACCAAAACCACCCGTCTCACTATTTCTCGATGAATCGAGACGATAGAATCTATCAAACAGTATGTCATAGGGACCCTTCTTTAGATTCTCGGAATAGTTTGAGATGGAGAAGCTAAAGTGCGTAAGAGGAGCTTCTTCCTTTGACCCTTTATGAGCACTGCCAGAATCAAGAGCGTCAAGTTCAATGGAGATTGTACTATTATCCTTTGAGTATTTTATGCTGTTCTCTATCAAGATGGAGAATAGTTTTTTGATTTCTTCGTAGCTTACCTTTGATGTGATGGACTCTGGGGCACTGACATTAAAGCTCTTTCCCTGAGCCTCTGCAAGAGGAGCAAAGCCTTCTATGACGGAAAAATATATAAATGAAGGTAGCACGGTTATTTATATAGCAGTTGAAAAAGTTCTTGCAGGATATATTGTACTTTCTGACACGATTAGAAAAGAAAGCAAAGCTATGATTAAGGAACTTAAAAAACTAGGCGTTCAAACAGTATTGCTTACAGGTGATAATAGCAGCACCGGTTGTGCTATTGCAAGTCAGCTTGGGGTTAGTGAAGTTCATGCAAGCTGCCTCCCAGAGGACAAGCTCAATTACATTAGTGATTGCCAGACAAATGACAATGATGTGTGTATGATTGGCGATGGAATAAATGATGCACCTGCTCTCAAAAAGGCTAATGCAGGAATCGAATGGGTGGTATAGGCAGTGATATTGCTGTGGATGCTGCGGATATTGTCCTTGTAGATGATGAAATAAAAGAGCTCCCACATTTAATTTCCTTATAAAAGAAAATGATTACTTCAATTAAAATGAACCTTACTTTCTCTATGATGTTAAATTTTATAGCGATAACACTTGCAATAACGGGGTTGTTAGGACCAGTTATCGGGGCCCTTGTGCATAACGCTGGCTCGGTACTTGTTATCACAAATTCAGCATTGCTTCTAAAATGGAAAGATAACAAGGCAAACTAAATACCCCAATACCGCGAGTGCAAAAATATTTGCACTCACTATTTTTATGTGGTATTATGTAGGCTATGAAGGAGAGTTTTAGATGGAAAACAAAGACTATAAGCTGATTTTAGAGCGCCTTCTCGACATAATGGACGAGGGTGTTTACATAGTTGATCAGGACGGAGTTGGCATTTTCTACAATAGGGCGATGTCAGATGTTGAGCAAATTTCGACGAGCGATGTAATCGGGAAAGAGTATCACAAGGCTTTTCCGGGCGTTACTCAGGCCGAAAGCACGATGTTTCAAGCGCTGAAGAAGGGAATTTCGACGAGAAATAAACGTCAATCATATAAGAATCTTTATGGCAGAAACATAACTACAGTCAATAGTACAGTGCCGGTAAAGGTAGGAAATACAACGATTGCAGCGATTGAAGTTGCCAAGGATATAACGGCACTTCAGTCTATGAGCAATACTATTTTGGAGTTACAAGAAAAGGACATGGGTAGCGAGGTTGAACCGCCGTCCATCAAAAGATATAGCTTTGATGACCTAGTTGGAGAATCTCCGAACTTTACTCATGTAATCGAGCGCGCCCAAAAGGCTGCAAAAAACGATGCTACAGTCTTCATATATGGAGAAACTGGTACTGGTAAGGAGCTCTTTGCACAGAGCATACACTGTGCTAGCAAGCGCAAGAACAAGCCGTTTCTAGCACAGAACTGCGCTGCACTTCCGGAATCCCTTCTTGAAGGAATTCTATTTGGTACTACAAAAGGTGGATTTACAGGCGCTACAGATAGAGCTGGGCTCTTTGAGCAGGCTAGTGGCGGAACTCTTTTGCTCGACGAAATCAACTCCATGCCTTATGAACTTCAGGGTAAGCTACTTCGAGTTCTTCAAGAAATGTATATAAGACGTGTCGGAGGAACCCGTGATATTCCAATAGATACAAGGATTATTGCTACTGTTAATGAGCCACCGCAAAAGCTAATTGAAGAGGGTAAGCTCAGACGAGATCTTTACTATAGACTCAATGTTGTAGGAATAAGCATTCCACCACTTCGTGAAAGAATGAGTGATATTCCTGTTTTGATAGAGACCTTTCTCAAGAAGCACAACAAACAGTTTGACAAGCATCTGACTAGCGTTGACGAAAATGTCATAGAAAAGCTGAACAGCTACGACTATCCCGGAAATGTGCGTGAGCTCGAAAACATTGTAATTCAAGCTGTTTCAATGGCTGATAACGAGAGCGTTTTGACGACAAAGCTACTTCAGATGCCTATGCGTGCAGAGGCGCTAGGCGATGATATGGCAAATTGGCAGAGGCGTGGACCTATCACAGAGTATATGGAAAGCCTCGAAAAAGAGATAATTAGGGGTGCTTTGCTCGACCAAGGTGGCAATATTTCAAAGACTGCAGAGGTTTTGATGATAAAGCGTCAAACATTGCAACATAAGATGAAAAAGTACGGTCTGAAGGAGTAAAATGCAAAAATATTTGCACCTAGATTGCCCATATATTTGCATCTAAAAACAGTACAATTTTTTGAAAAGACTTGCGAAAACAAGTCTTTTTGTTTCTTCACAAAAAAACCACGATTTTTATGTTATAATAACCTATATGGCGAAAGAATCCGTGATATAAAAATAATGTATACACAATATAGTTGGCACAGCAATTGCATTAGTGTATTGGGTATGCGAAAAATCGCAATTCCTAATCGCCAAAATTAGTTGGCATATAGCTTAGACAAAGAAAAGGAGTGAAA
>ERZ772960.788-NODE-788-length-26693-cov-6.781177_pt1 | contig 26693 bp, 22 predicted proteins | sample MGYA00580678_ERZ772960 | MGnify/ENA primary metagenome ERZ772960 (study PRJEB29015, sample SAMEA2737930) | human oral metagenome | biome: human oral; feature: human-associated habitat; material: dental | place: China | collected 2059 ... | reverse complement strand
TTGCTCAATATCTTCTTCTGTAAGAATTTCCCTCTCATCAATAGGTAAGATATTTTTATCTAAATTATTGTAATAATCTTTCAAATTAAAGAAATTCTTATACCTAACATTGACTAAATATCCAGCTGCTGATAGGCCTACACCTAGATATTGTTTATTCTCCCAGTATATTGAGTTATGTCTTGCCTCAAAATCTTTCTTAGAGAAGTTTGAAATTTCATAATGAATATAGTCTTTTGACTTTAAAAATTCAATTATATATTCATACATATTAGCTTCTAAATCATTATCAGTTTCTTTTAATTTTCCAGATTTTAAATCTCTAAAAAACTTAGTTCCTTCTTCCCAAATTAAAGAATAAATTGATATATGATTAGGATTTAAGCTAACTAACTTTTCTAAATCATTTTGAAGCATAGCCAATGTTTGATTAGGCAAAGAAAATATAATATCTAAACTAATATTATCAAATCCACATTCTCTTGCTAAATTATATACTTCAATAGCTTCTTGTGAATTGTGTATTCTACCTAGAACTTTTAAATTATCATCATTAAAAGTCTGTATTCCTATGCTTAATCTATTAATTCCCAACTTTCTATATTCTTTTAATTTATTAGTATCAACTGTTTTAGGATTGACTTCAATAGTAATTTCAGTGTTTTTATCATAAGAAAACTTAGATAAAATTTTTTTTAAATCATCTATTGGTAGGAGGGAAGGTGTCCCTCCACCAAAGTATATTGTATCTTGTTTTTGTGATAAATCATATTTTTGACTGTAAATTTCTATTTCCTTTAAAAGATAATTTACATATCTTTCAATTTGACTATCACTTCCTTTTAATGAAGTAAAATCACAATAATTACATTTTCTCTCACAAAAAGGGATATGTATATAAGTATTATAGATTTTCAGCATAATTTACAAATTCTTTTTCCATCTTAGTTAATTTATCTTCAGCAACTTTTCTATCACTATCTACCACTGAAATATAGAATTTAATCTTAGGCTCTGTTCCAGAAGGTCTTACTGTCAAATAAGTTTCATCTTCTAAAACCATTTGGATAACGTCAGCTTTTGGTAAACCTTCTATACCTTTTTGATAATCTCTATATTCTTTTACCTTTATACCTGCTATTTCTGTATGATTTTTTGCTCTCATAGACTTCATAATTTTTTGTATTTCTTCAAGCCCATCTTTTCCTTTTTTAGTTACAGGAACAGTAATTTCTAAACGCCAACCATATTTTTCATAAATTTTCATGATTTCATTGTAGATACTTGAACCATTATTTTCAAAAGTTGTAGCCATTTCTGCAATTATCATAGAGGCAACAACTGCATCTTTATCTCTAACATGAGTACCTATTAAATACCCTATTGCTTCTTCAAACCCAAATAAGAAAGTTCCATCTAATTCTTTATTTTCAAATTGTCTAATCTTTTCACCTATATATTTAAAGCCTGTAAGGACTCTTAAAGACTTTTTACCATTTTTCTTAACAATAGTATCAAGAAGTGGAGTTGATACAACAGTTGTTATCATAGTTCCATTTTCTGGAATATTTTTTTTATGATTTAAAATATATTCTGCAAATAAAATTCCTATTTGATTTCCATTTGGAAAAAACCATTTTCCATCATTATCAAGAACTGCTAAGCCCATTCTATCTCCATCAGGGTCATTTGCTATACAAATTTTAGCTCCAACTTTATCTGCAAGCTCTGTACTCAATTTAAAAACAGTAGTATCTTCTGGATTTGCATAATTACAAGTAGGAAAATTTCCATCTGGTTTTTCTTGCTCTTTTACAGGATATACATTTGTGTAACCCATTTCTTTTAAAACTCTTTCAACAGGTCTTGCTGCAACTCCGTGTAAAGGAGAATACACAAATTTTATTTTATCTTTATTCTTTACATTTGGATTGATAGCATTTTTCTTAACTTCTTCTATAAATCTATCATCTAACTTTTCTCCGACATAAACAAGAAGTCCTTTATCTATTGCTTCTTTTTTATCCATCAATTTAATACCACTGAATATATCAACTGCTGCAACAGAATTTACTATACCTGTTGCTTGTGGATCAACTATTTGAGCACCATCTTCCCAATAAACTTTATATCCATTATATTCTTTTGGATTATGAGAAGCAGTTATCATAACTCCTGCTTGAGCCTTTAATTCTCTGACTGCAAAAGAAAGTTCAGGAGTTGATCTTACCCCATCAAATAGATAAACTTTTATTCCATTTCCTGCCAAAGTCATTGCAGTATTAATAGCATTTTCAACAGAATCTAATCTTGAATCATAAGCAATAGCAACACCCTTTTTCTTGCCTACTTCTCCTGTCTCTTTTATAATATAGTTAGACAACCCTTGAGTTGCTTTCCTTATATTATATTTATTCATTCTGTTTCTACCAATACCTCTTACTCCTCTCATACCAGCAGTTCCAAAACTTAAATCCGTATAGAATCTACTTTCAATTTCCTTTTCATCATTAGCAATACTTTTTAATTCTTCTTTTTCACTTGTAGATAACATATCAGAATCTAACCATTTTTTGTATTCATCTAAAAACAACATATTATCATCCCCATTCTTGTGCTTATTTTAGATTATTTTAAAATATTCCTGCAATCACTTTTCCCAATTCATCTTCTAATAATGGAATAGCACTATTGAAATTTAAGTTCACTTGATTAGCTGTACTTAAAACTCTTGTAGAATATTTTTCCATATTAGATGAAGCATTAGAAGTAGATGTCATACTTCCAGAATTTCCTTGTTTAACAGAATTTCTTGTTGAAGTTTGAACATTTCTTCCAGTTTTTTCTGTAATTAAAATATCTGTTACCATTGCATAAGCTGTATCATCAACCAAAGCATCGGCTAGTGTTCCTATTGCCGCTCCTGCAAGTCCCCAACCGATAGCTGTGGATGCTCCACCAGAACGTTGAGCTCCTAATACTCCTCCAATTCCTGCTCCTAAAGCAGCATCAGAGAAACCATTATCACTATCTAAATTAACTTTATCTACTTTTAAAATATTAGCTTGTAACCAATATTTTGCTTCTGATGGATTATTTACTATTCTATAACCTTTTGATGTAAGAACATTTGTTATTTTTTGTTCTATATTTAGATTTTTTCCAGAAGTATTTCTGATTTGGACAAATACTGTTCTTTCATTTGCAGCTGCTGGTTCTAACCAAATTGTATCTGACATTTTTGTTTGTACATCTAAATTTCTTTTTGAAACTACTGTGTGCAAAGTTGAACAAGATACAAAAGCAAATATTAGTATTAAACTAAATAATATAGTCTTAAAAAATTTTCTCATTTTAATCTTACCTCTCTTATTAATATTTGATTTAATGTATTTTAACATAATTTTTATTGATTGTGAACTTATAGAAATATTTTAATTTCTTATTTTCTTTTAGCTGTTATCTCTTCAACCTCCAAAGAATATACAAGTGTTCTTGGAATTGCTGCTGGATTAAAATAAGCCTCTTTATCTTTATGATATTGAGCCATCAACTTTTTTAATGCCTCCATTTTTTCATTTTCAGGTAATATTCTTATTTTCCCTCTACCTATAACACTTTCATATGACATAGTGCAATAGCCTTTTTCTTCATAGTATTGAAGTTCATGTTTTCCATCCATTTCAAATGTTGCTTTCATTTCCCTTTTTATTATTTCAACTTTTGTACCTTCCAATGCACTATGAAAATAAAGGATTATCTTTTTGTCATCAGCTTCTAAACCAAAATTTAATGGAATTATATAAGGATATTCTCCATTATTAAAAGCTAATCTACACACATCACACCTTTTCATTATTTCTATTATTTCTTCTCTACTTTTAATTTCTCTATTTGCTTTTCTCATTTTTCCCTCCATAATTTAATATATAATAATTTTAACATAAACTTAATATGATAACAACTGATAGTTTATTATTTTACCTATTGAAAATATTATGATATAATTAGTTAAGATTTATTTTTTAATATCTAAGACAAAGGAGTGAATGTAAATGAATAAATTTCTTATTGCTTTATTTATTGCCATTTTTAGTTTTAGTTTTTCAAATAAAACTTTTGCAAAAACTATTATTAAAAATAAAAACAAAAATAATATAGTTGATGTAGTTTTTATTCTAGATAGAAGTGGTTCTATGGGAGGGTTAGAATCTGATACTATTGGTGGATTTAATTCCATGTTAGAAAAGCAAAGAAAATTAGAAGGTAAGGCTTATATTACAACTGTTCTATTTGATGATCAGTATGAATTGTTACATGACAGAGTTAATATTGCCAAAGTTAATAATATAACTGAAAAAGAATATTTTGTTAGAGGAAGTACAGCTCTTTTAGATGCTATTGGTAAAACTATTGCTAAAGAAAAAGCTATTCAAGATACATTAGGAAAAAATGAAAAAGCAGATAAAGTTTTATTTGTAATAATAACAGATGGATTAGAAAATGCAAGTAAAGAATATAATTCTTCTACTGTAAAAAAATTAATAGAAACTCAAAAAGAAAAATATGGTTGGGAATTTCTATTCTTAGGTGCAAATATTGATGCAATAGAAACTGCAAACACAATAGGAATAAGTGCTGAAAGAGCAGTAAATTACAAATCTGATAGTATAGGTACTAAAAAGAACTATGACACTTTAAACAAAGCTGTTGAAGAAGTTCGTTCAGGAAAAGACTTAGATAAGAATTGGAAAGCTGATATTGAAGCAGATTACAATGAAAGAAATAAAAAATAATATAAATTAATTCTATATCAAAGAGTTGTTAGTAATATAAATCTTACAACAGCTCTTTTTTATTTTCTAAAAAGTCCTTGCTAAAATTTAATAATAGTGTTATAATTATTTCTACAATTAAATATGGGGATGCAAAGGTTTCGACGGGGTTGTGAGGTTATAGGTAGCAGGTCAGGTTTGTCGCTGCGAGAGACTAAACACATCGTTTAGATGGAAACAGAGAATACGCTTTAGCTGCTTAGTTCAGCTACACCTTGGATAACTTATTCTATACGGGTTTTTCAAAGGTGTCGACTAGTATAGATTACCATAAATGATTTCTCTAAGTTTATGGGACATTTTAGAGGATAGTTTTAGTTAGCCCTGTTTACGGGAGTAATTATTACGAAATTCAATAGTAAACTAAACTTGTAGAGGCTTATGATCATTATGATTTCGGACACGAGTTCGACTCTCGTCATCTCCACCAATCTTAACCATATCCAAGTCTTTGAAAACTTTTTAATTCAAAGATTTTTTTAATTTACTTTTCTTTAAATTTCATATAGAATATAAATGTGGAAGTAAATAAAATAAAAGAGGGTGAGTACTATGAAAAAGATTTTTATTTTACTTATAGTTTTATTAGGATTGTTAATAATAAGTTGTGGTAAGAAATGGGATTATGAAATTACAAAAAAAGAATCTATTCAAATTGGAAATGATATAACATTCTATCTTTTAACTTTAAAAGAAAAAGAAAGTGGTAATGAAATTGATTCTCTTCAAATAACTGATGAAGGCTTTAATAAATATAATGTAGGAGATAAAATAACAAAAGAAGAGCTAGACAGTATAAAAATTTCAGAAGATACCTTAGTTAATAGTGATTTAACTTTAAAGGGAAATTATTGTATTATTCAAAATGATAGCTCAACAGATTTAAGGTTTATCCCAGAGAATACAGAATTTTCAATTTTAGCCATAGGTAAACAAGAAGATGTTACTCCAACTATTCCAACTATGATACTTATTGATAAAGAACATAAACTATTTTACGTAATAATTCTTAAAAATCAATGGGATGCTGAAGAGTTTGAATATACTATCAATAAAGATGATTTAAAGAATATTGAAGCTAGACATATGGCTACTGGCAATTATGATGAAAATGATTTATCTAGTATAGAAAATTTAAAAAATGATATACATTTTGTTGAGGAAGAAAAATAAATAATTTTTTAAATAATATATAAAAATGATGTTGGTAGAAAAGTTTCTATTGACATCATTTTATTTTTTTAAAATTCTGGGGGACTTACTGAAAAAATAACTACACTTTTTTCACTGTGCAAATTAGTCCATTTATGCGGAGCCATTGAAGGAATATGAATAGAATCCCCAGAAGAAAGAACAACAGAAAATTTTCCAATAGTTAATTTAACTTTACCATTTAGTAATACTGCAATTTCTTCTCCCTTATGTGCCATTGGTTTTACTGATGTTTCTGCATTTTTGCCTATTAAAGTCATTTGCATACACTCAATATTTGTTTCAACATCTGGAGATAAAAGTTCATAAATTACATATTCAGTTGAAATAATTTTTCTATCATCTTTTTTTAAAAGATGAAATTCATAATTTTCTTTTTCTGAATCTATAAAAAACTTAAATAAAGGGACTTCTAGAACCTGAGCAATAGACTTGATTGTATTTAATGATGGATTAGCATTTCCTTTTTCAATTTGACTTAACATAGAAGATGAGATTCCACATTTTAAAGCTACATCTTTTAAAAGTAATTTTTTAGCTTTTCTTATATTTTTAATAGTAATACCAACATTAATTTCTTTATTCATTTTATATTATCCTTTCTTAAAAACTCTTTTCTATTATACACTATTTTAACTTTTTTCACCATTTCTTTAAATAAAATTAAATTATATTAAATTTAATAATATTTAATTTTTTAACTTGACTTATTCCTAATAATAATATAAAATTATTATATCAACAATAATTACATACTAAAAGTTAAATACTATTAAATAAAATTTGATTATAAAATTAAGTAAAATTAAATTTTGATATTAAAAATAGAGTCTTAAATAAAAATTAAAATAACGTTATTTTTTAATAAAAAATAGGAGGTATTTTATGAATGTAACATTTACTATTGTGGCTATTTTATTATCAATATTACTACTGGTTTTATTAACAATCAAAATTAAACTTCATCCATTTTTTGCATTAACAATCAGTGCTTTTTTCTTTGGATTAATATCAGGTCATTCAATTCCTGATATTATTGGAGCATACTCAGATGGACTTGGAGGAACAATTGCTGGAATCGGGGTTGTTATAGCAATTGGAACTGTTATGGGAGCTCTATTGGAAAATAGTGGAGCTGCTGAAACTATGGCTGAGACTATTTTAAAAATTACAGGAAAGAAAAATGCCGATATTGGTCTAGCTGTTACAGGATATTTTGTTTCTATTCCTGTTTTTTGTGATTCTGCATTTGTCCTATTGTCTCCATTAGCAAAAAGAGTAAGCAAAGATACAGGTGGAAGTATGACTACAATGGCAGTAGCATTAGCAATGGGACTTCATGCAACTCACATGTTGGTTCCACCAACTCCAGGACCTTTAGCTGTTGCTGGAATTTTAGGTTCTAACTTAGGATTAGTTATTTTATGTGGAATGATTGTTTCTATCCCTGTAACAATAGTTGCAATTATTACAGGAAGAATTTTTGGAAAAAAATATTATTTTCTTCCTGAAATAGAAGAAATTCATACAGATGAAAAAAATAAAAAATTACCAAGTCCTTTTATGAGTTTTTCACCTATTATAGTACCAATATTTTTAATGCTATTAAAAACAGTTGGAAATTTGGAATCAAAGCCTTTTGGAACAGGAACATTATATAATGTTATCGATTCTTTAGGACAAACTATAATAGCATTATTTATTGGACTTATTATAGCATTTTTTACATATAAATCTGTTTATCCAGAAGACAAAAATGTTTGGACTTTTGATGGAATATTTGGAGAATCTTTAAAAACAGCAGGACAAATTGTATTAATTGTTGGGGCAGGAGGAGCTTTTGCAACAGTATTAAAATTATCTAATTTACAGGAAATTGTAATGAATTTATTTTCAGGAATTTCTATAGGAATTATTGTTCCTTATATTATTGGTGCAATTTTTAGAACTGCAATAGGTTCAGGAACAGTTGGTATGATAACTGCTGCTTCTATGTTACTACCACTATTAGATATTCTTGGATTTAATACACCAATGGGATTAGTAATTGCTATGTTAGCTTGTGCAGCTGGTGGATTTATGGTTTTCCATGGAAATGATGATTTTTTCTGGGTTGTTGTTTCTACATCAGGAATGAAACCTGAGGTTGCTTATAAGACTTTTCCAATTATTAGTGTATTTCAATCTGTAACTGCACTTATCTGTGTTTTTATATTAAAAATTATTTTCTTATAATATTATTTAAAAAATGAAAAGGAGAGTAAATTATGGATATAAAAAGTATTATTGCAAATAACCCTTTAATAAAAAATATGGTAGATAAAAAAGAAGTTGTTTGGATAAATCCAAAAGAAATAAATTATACAGAGTATGAAAAAAATCTTCCTATTAAGGATCAAGAATTAAAAGAAGCAGAAGAAAGATTAAAACGTTTTGCTCCTTTCATAAAAAAGGTTTTTCCAGAAACAGAAGAAACAAATGGAATCATTGAGTCTCCTTTAGAAGAGATATTTTATATGCAAAAAGAATTAGAAAAAAAATATCATACTGAAATTCCAGGAAAATTATATTTAAAGATGGATAGTCATCTTCCAGTAGCTGGCTCTATTAAAGCTAGGGGTGGGGTCTATGAAGTTTTAAAACATGCAGAAGAATTAGCAATAGAAGCAGGATTATTAAAATTAGAAGATGATTATTCTATCTTAGCAGATAAAAAATTTAAAGATTTTTTTTCAAAATATAAAATACAGGTTGGCTCTACTGGAAATTTAGGATTAAGTATAGGAATTACAAGTGCTGCCTTAGGGTTTCAAGTAATTGTTCATATGTCAGCGGATGCTAAAAAATGGAAAAAAGATATGTTAAGATCTAAAGGAGTTCAAGTAATTGAGTATGAAAGTGATTATGGAAAAGCTGTAGAAGAAGGAAGAAAAAATTCTGATTTGGATCCTATGAGTTATTTTGTAGATGATGAAAAATCAATGAATCTATTTTTAGGATATACAGTTGCTGCTTCAAGAATAAAAAAACAATTTGATAAAAAAGGAATTGTAATTAATAAAGAACATCCTCTTATCGTATATATTCCTTGTGGTGTTGGTGGGGCTCCTGGAGGAGTTGCCTATGGTCTTAAAAGAATATTTAAAGAAAATGTATATATTTTCTTTGTTGAACCTGTACTAGCTCCTTGTATGTTATTAGGAATGGAAACAGGTTTACATGAAAAAATTAGTGTCTATGATGTAGGAATCCATGGAATTACACATGCAGATGGTTTAGCAGTAGCAAGACCTTCTGGTTTGGTTGGAAGACTTATGGAACCTATTTTAAGTGGAATTTTTACTGTAGATGATTACAAATTATATGATTATTTAAGAATTTTAAACAAAACAGAAAACAAAAGAATTGAACCCTCTTCTTGTGCAGCATTTGAAGGAGCAGCTTCTCTATTGAAGTATGAAGAAAGCAAAAAGTATATTGAAAATAAAATTGGAAAAAATATTAATAATGCATATCATATATGCTGGGCAACAGGTGGAAGAATGGTTCCTAAAGAAGACATGGAAATATTTTTAAATACTTATTTAAAATAGCTTTTAAGGAGGTATTTTTATGCAAAAGAAAGATTTAAAAACACCAACTATTCTATTAAACATTGAAGCTTTAAAAAATAATATTAAAAAATATCAAAATTTATGCACAGAATATAAAAAAGAGTTATGGCCTATGATAAAAACACATAAAAGCATGGAAATAGTTGAAATGCAGATAAAAGAAGGGGCCACAGGGGTATTATGTGGTACTTTAGATGAAGCAGAGGCATGTTGTCAAAAAGGTGTTAAAAAAATTATGTATGCCTATCCTGTGGCAAGTGAAGAAAATATTAAAAGAATTATTGAAATGAGTAAAAAAACAGATTTTATAATACGTTTAGATTCTTTAGAGTCAGCTATAAAAATCAATAAAATAGCAGAAACTGAAAATGTTATTGTTAATTATAACATCATTGTAGATAGTGGATTACATCGTTTTGGAATATCTTTGAATAATTTGTTAAATTTTGCAGAAGAATTAAAAAAATTAAAATATTTAAAATTAAGAGGAATTTCATCTCACCCTGGACATGTTTATTCTTCTACTTGTGAAGCAGATATACATCAATATGTTATAGATGAATGTGAAACTTTAAGAAAAGCAAAAGAACTACTTGAAAAAGACGGATATCACTTAGAATACATTACAAGTGGTTCTACACCTACTTTTGGAGAATCAGTTAAAGACTCAAATATAAATGTATACCATCCTGGAAATTATGTTTTTTTAGATAGTATTCAGTTATCTATAAACAAAGCTAAAATTGAAGATTGTGCATTAACTGTTTTAGCTACAATTATTTCTCATCCTAGTGAAAATCTTTTTATTTGTGATGCAGGAGCCAAATGTCTAGGTTTAGACCAAGGGGCTCATGGTAATAATTCTATTATTGGTTATGGAACTGTAATTAATCATCCAGAAATTATAGTCTCTTCTTTATCTGAAGAGGTTGGAAAATTAAAAATAGAAGGACAAACAAATTTAAAAATAGGTGATAAAATAGAAATTATACCTAATCATTCTTGCTCTACAGCAAATCTATGTAGCTATTATACTGTGACTGAAGGAGATGATGTAATTAAAAGTATCAAAGTTGATGTAAGAGGAAATAGTATTAAAAGAATTTAAAAAGAAAATTTTATTAATTAGACTGCACCTATAATCTTATATGATTATAGGTGCAATTTTATTAAAAAGAAAATTGATATATTTTTTTAGGTCTTCCTCTCTTTATTTTTATTAACTCAGAAGTAGCTAAATGATTTTCTTCAAGTTTCAACAGTAATCTATTTGCTGTTCTTTCAGATATATTTAAATAATTAGCCAAAATTGCACAACTTACTTTTTCACTGGATTTAAAAAGTTCTATAAGTTTTTCTGAATTTTGTTTTGTTATATTTAATTTCTTTAATTTATCTATTATTTCAAGATTTTTCTTCTTTTTATCATCTATTTCTGACAATATAAGCTCTGAATTTGAAGATATTAAATATACAATTTCCGAATTAGTTTCTTTATTTTTTTGATATGCTTTTTCTGCATTATGTCTTGCTTCATTAATATTATTGCCTTTTCCCCAACCAGAAAAAAAGTTCATTTTTAATTTCTTTTTTAAATTTAAAGTTATATTTGAGTTTATAAAATCTTCATATATCATTAAAATTTCTATACTTTTATCTAAAATTTTTACTATACAATTCTTAGAAATTGAATGTATTTCCTCCTCTATATCTGCTGAAATTTCATTTAATAAAAGTTTTCCAAAGATTATTTGTTTTTTTTCAGATTTTAAAATTTTTATATCTTTTATAACCTCTAAAACTGTATTTTTAATATTTTCCTCAGAAGGGAATAGAAAATCAAATGAAATTTTTTCATTTTTTAAAAATTTAATCATATTACTTATTCTTGTTAGAACCATATCTATCTTATTTTCTTTTTTTAAATTGATATAATTACTTTTTAAAGTCTCATATAAATTTTTATTAGAAAAATTTATTTTATAAAAAATTGGTTCTTCTTCTTTTTTAAAAATATCTTGAAACCAATATTCTTTTTTTTCAGGAGAAATAAAGTCAATATAAACCCTTGAAAAATCTATTTTTGGATTTTCTTTTAAAATATTAAAAAGATATTTATATAAATCACCCTTTGAAATATCAAAATGGTATAAAGGTGTAAGTAATTCAACACTATTTTTTATTATTTCATAACCAATAGGTCCACTTGTAATAATTCCATCATATTCTTGGGCATTCTTTAAGTATAAGCTTTCTAAGTCATAAAGATTATCATAAAATATGTATTTTATTTCACACTCAATATCTCTTAAACATTTTTTTATATTTTCATAAGAATTTTTAGGTGTCAAAATTGCTAATTTTATCATATAATTTCCCTTTCAAATGATTATATTTTAATTATATCATATATTTATTTAAAAAAATTTTTAAATATTTTACGACATATTTATTGACATTTTAAAAAGATAAGGATATAATACACTAAATCTACTAGTCGTTAAAGATGTCGTTTAATTTTATTAAATTTTTTTTAATATGGAGGTAATTATGGATTTTAAAGAAATAGAAAAAGTAATTGATAAATATATTGATGAAATTATTGAGTTTAGAAGAGATATACACTCATATCCTGAATTAAGTGGTAATGAAAAAAGAACGTCCGAAAAGGTTATTGAAAAATTAAAAAAGCTTCCTGTTGAAATAATAACCAATGTCAATGGATATGGAGTTATCGCAAATTTAAAAGGAAATAGTGAAAAAACTATCTTATTAAGAGGAGATATGGATGCTCTCCCTATAAATGAGAAAAATGATTTACCTTTTATTTCAAAAAATAAAAATATTATGCATGCTTGTGGACATGATATGCACACTTCTATATTACTAGGAGCTTCTTATGTATTGTCATATTTCAAAGATAAATTAAATGGAAATGTAAAATTTATGTTTCAACCTAGTGAAGAAGCTTCTCCTGTTGGTGGTTCAAAAGGAATGATAGCAGAAGGGCTGCTTGAAAATCCAAAAGTTGATGAAGCTTATGCTTTACATGTTTTTGGAATTCCAACAGGAAGTGTGGCTATAAAACCAGGGGTTGCAACTTCAAGATCAGATAGAATTGATATTGAAATTTTTGGTAAAAGCAGTCATGCTTCTATACCATCAGAAGGAAGAGATGCAATAGTTGTAGCTGGAAATATTATTACAAGTATACAAAGTATAATAAGTAGAAATATGCCTCCTAATCAAACAGCAGTTATTACAATTGGGAAAATACAAGGTGGTAGTAGATATAATGTATTAGCTGACTATGTAAAACTTGAAGGAACGGTTCGTACATTCTCTACCGAAAATGCAGATATGATAAAAAAGAGATTACAAAAAATAGTTGAAGATATTCCTAGTGCTTATGGTTGCCTTGGAAAACTTAATTATCAAAATGGTTATGATTTTGTATATAATGACCCTGATTTATCTAAATCAGCTATAAAATCTTTAACTGAAATTTTAGGTAAAGAAAATGTACTCATTCAATCTAATCCTTTACCTGCTGGTGAAGATTTTTCCTTTGTTACTAAAAAAGTTCCTTCTGTCTTTATGTGGTTAGGAACTGAAAGTGATTTTAATAAAGGAAAATGTACTTTACATAGCCCAGATTTTATAGCTGATGAAAATTCATTAAAAATAGGAATTAAAACTTTTTGTAAATTAGTTTTTGATAGATTAAATTAATTTTTAAATAAAATTATTCAATTAAGGAGTGATATGTATGACTAGTAAAATTTTTATGGATTTATTAAATTCTTTAGGATTATTAGGATTATTTCTAATTTTAGGAACTTTTTTAAGAGCAAAAATAAAATTTTTTCAGACTACTTTTATTCCTGCATCAGTAATAGGTGGATTTTTACTTCTTATATTGGGTCCTATTTGCTTTAATATAATAAAAATTCCTGAAGAATGGTTAAAAATATTTTCTTTAATTCCAGGAATTTTAATTGTTCCAATAGTTGCTTCTGTTCCTCTTGGGCTAAAAAGTTCATCTGAAAAAAAATCTATGAAAAATATTTTACCTTTGGCTTTTATTGGAATTGCTATTTCTATGCTACAATTTGCAGTTGGTTTTTCTGCACAATATATTTTTTCAAATTATGATTTCTATGAAACTTTTGGTTGGGAATTAGGAATTGGCTTTGTTGGTGGACATGGAACAGCTGGTTTATTAGGAAATATGCTACAAAGTGCTAACTTAGACTTTTGGGAAATAGCACAAGGTGTAGCAACTACCACAGCAACTTTTGGTTTGGTAGGAGGAATTTTAATTGGAATGCTTTTAATCAATATTGCTTCAAGAAAAAATTTTACAGCTATTCTTAAAAAACCAGGAGATATCCCTGAAAGTTTTAAAATAGGCTTTGTAAAAGATATTGAAAATCAACCTAAACTTGGAAGAGAAACTACTCTAACATCATCAGTTGATACTTTAGGATTTCATGCTGCAATTATTTTTGGAGTTTGTCTAATTTCGTCACAATTACAAAATCTGATAAAAGCATATAAGATACCAATATTAGATAAAATTTCTATTTGGGCTTATGCAATGATTATAATGTTTATAGTATGGAAACTATTTAATAGATTTAAAATAGATTTCTTAATTGACAGTAATACAAAATCAAGAATATCTGGAAGTCTTACAGAATTTGCTGTTACAGCTGCCATTGCTAGTTTACCTATAAAAGCTGTATTCACTTACTTAATTCCAATTTTATTTATAGTTATTGTTGGTTTTATTGTTACAACTTTATTTTTATTTTATATGTGCAAATTTTTTATAAAAGATTATTGGTTTGAACATATGATTTCTACTTTTGGTATGGCTACTGGTGTATTTTTGACTGGAATACTTTTACTAAGAATATGTGATCCCGATTTTAAGAGTCCTGTTTTAGCAAATTACTCTCTTTCATATACTATCACAAGTGTAGTTTATTTTGTATTTTTAAATATAATTTTAACACTTATATTAACCAATGGACTTTTCTTTGGAATGAGTTTTACATTTATTGTAGGAATTCTGTTTACACTTGCTGCTATAATTTCTAGCAAAATTTTATTAAAAGATAAATAAAATTAAAAATATCAACCTAAATTGTTGATAGAAAAATTTCTATTGACATCATTTTTTCTTATTTTTCTAAAATAAATATAGTCCTCTATGATATTATATTTTTCATAGAAGACTATATTTTTAACAATTTACAAACTTTTTCTACACAGTCCAATAAAATGGTTTTATACTGACCAAAAGAGTTCCCACAATTGAAATGATAGACTAAATTTTATTTTTCTATTTTTAAAGCATGGTTTTGAGCAATAATATCTAAAAATACAAGTGGTTCATCTTTTTCATTACGAAGTCCATGAGATTGATTTGGTCTTGCAATAGTTACATCTCCAGCTTTGACTACTGTTTCTTTTCCAGAGCCATCTGTAAAAACTCCTTCCCCAGAAACAATAATATAGGTGTCTTCATTATTTTTATGAGGGTGTACACCAATAGATTCCCCTTTATTTAATGTCATCCAACCTATTTCTTTAATAGCTTCATCTTCAGTAGCCATATCTCTAGTAAAGGCAAATTTCCCATGTAAAGTTCCATTTCCTCCTGCTACCTTTTGTTTGTCTAATGTTATTAATTCTTCTTTTTTGTATACTTGTTTTAAAAGAATTGGATTTTTTTCTTTTGCATTTGCTACTCCAGTCATACAAATTCCTATAAGCAATATAGAAAATAGTGTTTTTTTCATAAAATCCCTCCTTAAATAGTTTTTATTTTTTTCTATAAAAATTTCAATTGTGAGAAATTCTTAGTTGAATATTAGAATATCATAACATCTTTATACTTTTTATCTTTTTTCAGAATTTTATTTCTTCATACTGATATTATAAAAAGATATTGATTTCTTGTCAATAGAATGAATTTCTGTCTCCTCTTGAAGTTGTAATTCTTCTTTATTTTGTTTAATGTTATACTATATCAAAAGAATTTTTTTTAAATTTTCGTTCCTGCTTTAATTTTATTTTTTCTAATCTTTAATTTTCTCCAACATCAATTTGCAATTCAAATGACTTTCTATCTCTTTACAAAGTTATATTTTCTCTATATCTTTATTCAAATAAATATAGCCCTCTATGATATTTACTTTTCATAGAAGACTATATCTTTAATTTCTGTCCCCTTGTGAGGTTACATTATCTCTTATTAGACACAACTTATACTGGAAGAATCAACATTATCGTCAATCACTAAAAATTTCCGTCTCCTCTCGGAGTTATATTTTCTCTCAAAGGGATAAGTATCAATGAATTTACTTTATTAAGTTTGTTTTCGTCTCCTCGCGAAGCTATTTTTTTCTCTTATCTAATATTATACTATATCAAAAGAAAATTTTCAAAATTTTTGTTTCTACTTTGATTTTATTTTTCTAATCTTTGCTTTTTTTAAACATTAATTTACAATTTAAATAACTTCTATCTCTTTACAAGGTTGCATTTTTTCTATATCTTTATTCAAATAAATATAGTCCTCTATGATACTCTAGTTTTTTCATAGAAGACTATACTTTTAATTTCCGTCCCTTTACAGGGTTATATCCTCACTTATGGAGTTTTTGACTACAATGTTGAGGGAAAAGGAAGTGTTATATTGTTTCCGTCTCCTTCCGTCTCCTCTCGGAGTTATATTCTCTCTTACCATAACAATAACTTTTATTGATATAGAGTCTTTAAGTTTCCGTCTCCTCTCGGAGTTATATTCTCTCTTACTAATTAGTATAAATACTACTATTAGAGTAAAAAAAGAGTTTCCGTCTCCTCTCGGAGTTATATTCTCTCTTAAAGGCTGGTGTTATTCAATGATAGAAGATCTAATAAGAGTAGTTTCCGTCTTCTCTCGGAGTTATATTCTCTCTTAAAGTTATTCTATTATCTTCCATTATTTATTCCTCCAAGTAGTTTCCGTCTCCTCTCGGAGTTATATTCTCTCTTACGATGATGTTATTAGAATCAATAGAGAATTAGAACAATCTGTGAGTTTCCGTCTCCTCTCGGAGTTATATTCTCTCTTACGATAGTTTAGAAGAACTTATAGAAGTATCAGGAAAGTTTCCGTCTCCTCTCGGAGTTATATTCTCTCTTACAAGTAATGTAAATCCATCCTTTGTCATAGTTCCAAGTTTCCGTCTCCTCTCGGAGTTATATTCTCTCTTATCTAAAAACTAATTGAAAAGGTTTAAATACCTTGGTTTCCGTCTCCTCTCGGAGTTATATTCTCTCTTACCTACCGACCAAAGTATTACAGATGTTTAAGTTAGTTTCCGTCTCCTCTCGGAGTTATATTCTCTCTTAAAGATAAAGGAATACATGCAGCTATAGATGCTTTAGAGTTTCCGTCTCCTCTCGGAGTTATATTCTCTCTTACCTATACTCAAAAAACTTTTTGTTTGTAATAGTTTATAGAGCTATTATCGTATGATTTTTTAAATTTTAATAATTTACATTTTATTTTATCAAAAATCATATTAAACCTCCCATTTTTAATATATCGTCTAACTCTCATTAGAAAAAGTAATACATTTCATTTTCATTTTCTAATTTTTCTCCATAAATTTGAGTTATTACATTTTGATTTAATCTATAAATTCTTATTAAATCTTCAGGCTTTACATATCTATCAATTTTTTCAATAAGTAATTTATATTTTTCTCTTGTTAAAAGACATTCAAATGCTGATTTTTGAATTCTAAATCCAAATGCACTCAGAAGTTTAGATAATTGTGTTCTTCTTTTATTGGATATAATATCATAAATTATAATAACAGTAAAGTTATCTTCAAAAATTTCCTTTTCAAAATCTTCATCTAAAAAATCCCAATTATCCATAATATCACCTAATTAAAACTGGCTTATATATATCTGCATTATTATTTTCTAATGCTTTAATTAATAACATAACTTGATATTCTATTATTCTTCTAAAACTCATTTTATATGGAACTTCTGTTATATATGAAACTTCTTGTCTAAGACGTTTTTCAAATTGCTCTACAAACTTTCCACATGCTTTTTTATTCAAAAATACTCCTCCACTTTTTTCATCAAAATCAAAATCTTCATAAGCAATTTTATCATTATTTAAAAGTGCTATTGCCATTGAATCAACTAAAATAGCTCTCCATTCTTCCATTAAATCAGAACAAAGTGCTGGGTGTTTATGTCTATCTGAATGTAAAAAAGCAGCATAAGGATTTAATCCCTTTGTTACTAAGGTCGTAAATATTTCATAATGTAAAAGTGTATAACCAAAACTTATTACTGCATTAAAAGGATCTTTTGGAGGTCTTTTAGTTCTTATTTTAAAACTATATTTTTTATCTATAATATGATTTATTGCATTGAAATATAGTCTTGCTAAGTAACCCTCAACCCCCATAAGCTCTTCTATTGTTTTAGAATCATTTATATCTTTTATAATTCCAAACATACTATTTATCACACTTGATAAAATCTCACTTTTTAAATCTTTATTTGCCCGAATAAGCAAAGTTCTTTGATTAGTTGCTTTACCTTTAATAAATTTTTTACCTATTGCTAAACAAAATTTTTTATCATCACTTTTTCTAAACTGCTCTCTTTGCCTATCTATATTTATATTACTAGTAGATTCTAATCTTCCGAAATAAGAACCAGTTTTAGAAAGAAAAGTAACATGAATTCCTTTAATAAGTAAATTGTGCATACAAGCTGTACTTAATTGTATACCACCAAAGATAACAACATTATCAATATTTTCTATTGGAATAGATTTATAATCTCCATTTGTGTAAGTTATAAGTAGTCTGTTCTCTTTATATCTCAAAACTATTCCTTGCTCATAGATATATAGATTACTCATTATTCTACTTCCTTTACTCTAATAATTTATTTATCTCTTTATTAAGATTATCATACACCTCAACCATTTCTTTTTTATAACCAAATGATTTATAAAACTTTTCAAAAAAGTCTAAAATTTTTGTATTTACCTGTTCTATTGTTGTTCCACTTTCTCTGTTAAAATCTTCTCTATTTATTGATTTTAGCTCATGAGCAAGTGTATTTCTAACATTCTTTATTTTAGCTAATATTTTAGAAAAACTATTAAAATAATTAATATCCCATTTCTTTTCTTTTTTTAAATAATATTTTATTGTACAACTTAAAACTTGGGCAGAAATATAGACATCATCTTTTAAATGATTCCTCTTTAAATCTTCTTTTAATGTTTTCTTTAAATCTTCTTCCAATCTTTTTAATTCTATCTTATAGCCATTTACATCTCTTTTAAAAAGTTCTTCTAATTTTTTTTTCATTAAATCTTTTAATATTGATAAGTATATTCTAACTATTATTGGTTCCAACATCAATGTATATGTCGAAATATCTTCTGTTTTTTGTTTAATATTTGCCAATGCAAAATAATCAACTATTTGATACCAATCTGAGATTCTTGTTACAGTTTTATCTTTTGTAAGATAATAAAGTTTATCATATGATTTATTGTTTAAAGAATATAACTTTTTATTACAATCTAATCCTTTTAAATTAGTTCTCTCAATAGCAAAGTTTACTAAAGTATTTAATTCTAAATTTTTGTCAAATATATTTCTCTTTAATAACTCTGATATAGCTTCATATTTATATTGTTCTAATAATTTCTGAATTTGATTTTTTGTTAAAATCCTTGAATATTTTTTTAAATCAGGTATTACTATACGATAAGTTCTTATTTTTTCTTCATTATCAAGATTGCATATAGCTTCTGCTTCAACATCATAATTTTTATCAACTGTCTTATTATTTTCTTTACTTTGATTACTTTGCCCCATATATGTTTCAACTTGTATTGGAATAAGATTTAAATCAAGTGAATCTATATAATACATAAGTAAATTTGTTGTCATTTGAGAAGTTCCTGAAGTCATATTCAAATATATTTCTGCATCTTTATTCTCTTTTTTTATTATCTCAAAAGTTTCATATATCCAACTAAAATAGATATCAAAATGATGTGCATCTTTAATTCCTGTTTTTATACGAATAATTTCTGGATTATAGTTTTTTAAATTTTCTTTAATTGCTCTTTCATAAATATTATGTGGTTCTTCATCTCTTTCTTCCATCTCTTTCGTTAAAATTAAATATATGTTATCAGGTTTATAATATCTACATATATGTATTATAGGTCCATCATGTTCTCCTCTTGTTGGATCTGTATTTCCTGCAAATGTTAAAAGAATTTTTTTACTCAATTTTTACCCCTCCCATCCCAAGTGATGTTTTAATTCCAAGTCCTGTATACTCTGACATTAAAATTAAAAAATTTAAAATATTAGCAAGTGTTGTTTCTTCCCCTTTAATTGCTAAATCCATAGTTCCTACAAATCCTTTTATTTTTATACTTTCAAGATAAAAAACTTTTGTCCTTAAATTATAATCTTTTATATAAACTTTTTCTAAAAGTTCATCTATTATTTTTTTATCTCCTAATTCTGCTGTTTCTGAATGTTGATTAATTTTTGCTATCACACCAGAAATCAATGTTGAAATATTAGGAAATATATGTGTTACTCCATTAGACTTAAATGAAGTTGGAGTTATAAGTTTTATTCTTTTTCTTTTAGTACATTCTAAAAATAAGTCTTCATATGATTTTTTTTGGATAGAAAAAGATTTTACATTAATTTCTAAATCTCTGTTTTTTAAATAGATTGATTCAGGAATATTTGAAAAATAAGTCATAAGCATATCATAAGCCTTTTGATTGAATGTTGTAATTTTCCAAAAAAATTTATCATTTTTTATATCTTTAAAAATACAAGATGTAAATGGATTTGTTGTATTATAATGAAAATAGTCAGCATAAGCTGAGTCTATATTCTCCATTAAATATCCATGAAAAAGAGAACCCATATTAGTGCTAAGTCCGTTAGCTTCAAGCTCTATATTAATTTGTGCCAACATTTTTTTCATCTACTTTCTCTATTTTAACTAAACCTGCTAATTTATTGTTTCCATTTATTTTTATTCTATTAAGAATTCTTGGAGAAAATTTATCATTTAAATGATTTCCAATAGCGTTTTTTGAGCCCTTGTGAAGTAATTTTTTTATAACTTCTAATCTTTCTTTTTTATCTTCAAATAGAGCATAAACTATCGTTTTTTGTAAAAAGCCAGTATTAGCACCTAATATTAAATTTTCAGTTTGAGAACTATTTTTATCTTCCAATACATTATTTATCAAATAAGTTGTTGCATTTTCAAGTGCTTCAATTAAATCATCTATATTTTTTATTTCTAGTTTACTCTTTTCTAACAAATCTATATCCAAAGTTATATCAAAATCAAACTTTGAGGTAGACATTATATATTCTCTTACTACTGGCATAGGTTTACTTTTCTCATTTTCTGTTTTAGTATTTCTTTTTTCATCAATATCTTGATAAAAATTAGTTCTAGTATCATAATAATTATAACTGTCAGATATTGATATGCCAAATCTTTTTGATTTTTCTAGTTCTTTATTATTATCATAAATAATGGATTTTTCAATCTCATTTACTATTTCTCTGATCTTATTTTTTAAATTTTTAATACTTCTATCATCATTTGCTTTTTTACATTCTGATAAAATTTCTCTTTTTGCTTTTGAAAATTCATCTCTATGATTAATAATATAATTAACTAGTAAAAAGCTTACTAAGGCTCCTTTTATACTAGTTCCAGGAATATATGGCTTTCCCTCTATATTTCTTAGCATTAATTTTATGTCATTCATATTTTCTATATTCATATCTACTTTAATTGGAGCTTTCTTTCTATATTCTTTTATATCTTTATCTATATTATTAGCTTTTAAAAAATTTAATAAATTTATATTTCTATTCTGTATCATTACTTTAGCATTTACACTGTTTTCAATATAAGATATATATTTATCAAAAAGATTTTTCTTTACTAAAAAACCTACAAATTTTTCAGTATCTATTAAAGCTAGAGTTCCTTTATCTTTATCAAACACATATTCCTTTTTATCCAATTTAGACTTGTAATCTGCTCCTCCTATATGAAGTGGAGTTAAAACTTCAAGTTTCATTTTATATTTTACTATATTACTCATATTTAACCCCCAATACAATAGGTTTTCCCATTCTATATATACTATGTTTTCCATGAAGATTTAAGTCTAATATCTTTCCTTCTGGTTTAAAACTTAATACTGAACCTGATGAAAGCATATACACTTGTTTTCTTTTTTCAGCTTGTTCACTATATGAAGAACTATTTACAAATCCACTTCTTTTAACTAGTTGATAATAATTTTCATTTTCTTTTATTTTCTCTATTTCTTCTATTTTAGGAGAATAAGATGAAAGAATTAAAAATTTTTTTTCATTTGAAAACAAAGCTCTATTTATAAAAGCATCAGAATCTGACTCAATTGCATCAAAATCAGTACCATCAAAAAACATAGGATCTTCACTGATAAATTGTCCAAAACCTGAATTCTTTTTTCCACCAATTCCAGTCAAAGAAAGACTTTCTAAAATATTTTCAAATATCCTTTGCCATTTTTCATTTTCAGGTAACTTAACTATAAAATATAGCCCTGATTTCTCATTAAATTTAAAAATTTCTATATTATAAAGTTGAGTATCCTCATTTTCCAAAGAAACTTTATTTTTTGTATACAATTGTTTTTTCCCAAAATCATCATCTATTATAGGAAAATTAGTTCCATTTTTTAGAAAAGAAAAATATTCTTCTAATTTATCTGCTGGAATAAAATTAGTTGCCTTAACTTTTTTTCTGTCAACTGTTATTTTAGTTTTGTTTTTATCATTTGAAGGTTCTTTAGGCATAAAAGGTTTAGGTAAATAAAAATCTGTTGTTCTATCATCTTTTTCTTTAAAAGGTAATAAATCAGAAACTAAAAAATCCCCAGTTTTAGAAACTTTGTATAACTCATTATCATTATATATTTTCATATATTCATTATATAAGGCACTATAAAATGTATCAGAATAGACCCCTATCATAGTTTCCTCTAAAGTATTTCCAGAAGCTGTTCCGATATGAATTCCATTTGGAAATCTCAATTTATATAGTAAATAAGACATTATTCCACCTTACTTTCTAACTCTTTTCTAAAATCTTTTATTTCTTTTTCAATAACATCCTTTTCTTTTTCATTTTCTTTTGTATAAGTTTTAATATCTAAAGAAAAATCTTTAAACTTTACACGACCATAACCTCTAGTTCCATGCCCTCCAAGATAGTCATCTTCTAAAATATCTATCATAAGTAATATATTCTGCATATCTTCATTGATTTCCTCTAATTTTTCTATATTATACACAATCTTAAAGTCAAATTCTGAACCAGCAGGAACCCTTTCTTGTTGTCTTGGATTTGCTATTCCAGTTGCTCTATCTATTGTATTTTCATATTTTATTTCTGTATAAGGTAAATCAAATTCAGCATCCTTAAGTTTTTCTATACTTTTATCAGATAATAGTATATCTTGGAATTGTAATCTTGATGTTACAACTGGATCCGAACTTCCAAACAATCTTTTTATACAATTATCTTCTCTTTTAATATCTTTTAATTCTAAAGATGTATTATATTTAGTTCTAGCTAATAAATATCTCATTTTTCCTTTTATTGATGAACCAGGTATCATTGGTCTATTTGTTACAGAATCTCTTATTATAATAGTATCAACTGCTCCTATTGCTGAAAAATCTCCAGATGTTCCTATATGTAAACCTGTAATTAATTTAATTGTTCCTTTTATTAATAATTTTCCTTTTAATGTATCCATAAATTTCTCCTCTCATAACTAAAATTATATATATTATTTATCAAAACCATAATATTTCATATATGCAACAATTTCTTCAAGGTAGCGATAAAATTCATTAAACTTTTTAGCTGATTTTCCTATTCCTTTTATTTTTTCTGATATTTTAAAATAATCATCAAATTTTTTTACTTTAGGCTCTCTACCACATTGATAAATATGTTTTATAAGTAAATATTTCACTTCATTTTGTAATTTTTCAGAAATTTCGTCTCCATTTCCTATTTTAACCTGCATTTCAACTTGTATTTTATTTTTTACAACTACTGCATTTGATAAAAGTAATCTCAATTGGCTTGTAGTTACTAATGCTCTACTATTTTCTTCTTGGTATTTTTTAATTTCTTTTTCTACATCTATATTAGTCATACTATTCTCCTCTTTCTTGGTAAATTAATATATTGATAGCTGTAAGAAGTTGCTTTGATTCTTCCTTATCTCTTAACCATAGTAATAAATTTTTCTTAAATTCATTAAAATTATCTTTATTATCATTTGTAAAATTTATTCTTCCTAAAATATATGCAAATCTTGCTATATCTAACCTATTGTCATTTTTAGTAAGTCTATTTATTATTAAATCCATTATTTTATACCATTTAGATTTCCCAATAAATATTTTATCAGGTTCTTTTAGCTTATCCTCTTCATCTAAAATAATTATAGATTTTATAAATTTATACTTTTCTCCTAGAACCTTATCTATAAAAATATCCCAAGTATATACATGATTTAATTCTGCATTTATCTCCCCAAATAAAGCAACCGAATTTTTAATAATCTTACCACTAGAATCTTTATTAGCTTTTGCTAAACTTTCTAGATTACCTGTTTTCTCTGCCATTTGATGAATAGGATAATTTTCGGAAAAGAAGCCAATTCCAGCAGACAAAGTGATTTTGTCATTAGTAAACTCTTTAAATGCAGTTCTTAAATCAATAGAAAATTCTATAATATCATTCCAAGTTCCAATGGCAAAAACATCATCTCCACCTGAATAGACTATAACAATATCTCTTGGACTTGAATTATTTTCACAGATAATATCACAATACTTTTTAAATAATTCATTATTATCTTTTGCAGCATCTTTTTTTTCAAGTATTAAATTTATCTTTCTTTTAAAGAAATCAGAAAGGTATCTTGAAAGAACCACTGATTTTGAAAGAGTTACATTTTTATATGGTTCTTTTGAACCTTTATTTTCAAATCCTGATTGAAAAAGAGTTCCTAAATTATCAACATCAGCTCTAAACACAGCTAATCTTTCTATACCTTTTGATTTTTTAACTAATTCTTTAAATTCAATAAGATTTCCTTTTCCATTTTCATCTTTAACTGTTATATTATAATTGCCTACCCAAATATTTTTACAAAGTTTATCTCCTGTATAATTTGAATTTATAGCATAATATCTATGTATTTTACTAATATTTTTCAAAATATAATTTTTATCATTGATTAAAATATTAACATAGCCTTCTAAATATTTTGGAAAAATAACTCCTTTTTCAAGTTTTTCACATTCTTTTTCTATTATAAATCTATCATTATTAGAATGATATAAACTAGAAATATCTTTTCCTAAATCAATATATCCTCTACAAGAACTGCATAATTCTATTCCTTTCCCTTCATCACCAAAGTCTAAGGTATTTTTCTTTAATATACTCTCATCTTCAGCCTTTTTACAAATAGTACATTCTTTTGTGTAACTATATATTTTATTTATAGAGCTATTTTCATCAAAAAGTTCTTTTAACTGCTTCAATGAATATCTACTTAACTTAGCCTTAGAAACTTTACTAGATGTTTTTCTAAATAATTCTCCTACTTTATTTTCTGTCTTTATTTCTTTGGTTAATCCATTACCCAATTCTTCTGCTGAAGTTTCGGTATACACCATTTCAAAATAAATTGTTGTTCCCATTCTTTCTAAAATAAAATTATTAATTTTTTCTTTATATATATCTAAAATTTCTTTTGCTTTTTCAGTATTAGGTAGCAAAAGATAAAAATGGCTTCCTCCTGAATATAAAAGATTTATTCTTGAAAGCTCTAATGTTGATAAAATTTCATCTATAATATGTTCAGCAAATAGCTCTAAATAAAATGACCTTCCTCTTAAAGATTTCATAGCCATTTTTGAAGAAATTGTATAGATAAAATTTTGTATTCCACTAAACTCACCTGAAACTAAAAGAAATTTTTCTTTACTTCTATTGATGGCAAAAAAATATTCTTCTTTGAAATTTTGAATATTATTTTCCTTATCATAGAGATAAAAACAAGCTGAAATTGCTGCTGTTAATTTCACATGATCATAGTATGAGATATCTGGTGTATCAACATATGAACTTGATGGAAAATAAGAACAGCAAGCCTCTAAAACTATTGCTAACTTTTCAGGATTTATATTTTCTTTGAAAGTATTTAGGTTATCTTTTATGTGATTTATAATTTTTTTGTAGTCTGAATTATTTAATTTTATGCTACTTGATGTGGGCATATTAAATCCATTTTTATCAAAATCAAAAAGTTTAAAAGTTTTTTTTAAATTATTCTTTTCAATTCTGATAACATTGAAGATAGAATTTAAAGAGTCCATCTCATTTCCTCTTATTTGTTTATCTTCATATTTTACACGATCTATACCTGAGGCAATGTTATCAGCTTCATAGACTATGTAAGCTAAAGAATCTTCTTTTAAATCTGCTAATGATAAATATTTAGCATGATGATAATCAATCATATCATATATTTCTTTGTATCTGTCAGCTAATAAGTTATTATTCTTCAAATAGTTCGAACCTGCCTTTGAATGTTCTTTGCTATCTAAACCAGCTCTTCTGATAATTTTTCCAATATCATGAAGTAAAGCCCCTAATTGAAGACAAATTAATTTTTCATCCATTTAACCCCCTCCAAAAAATTATGTTTAATTTTGACTTTTATATTATACTATCTTTTAATTTATTTTTAAATAGATAAATAAAAAATTATTAATTAATTTGTTTTTTTTTAATATAATTGTTTCAAAAATAAAGTTATATTTATTTTATATCT
>ERZ772960.786-NODE-786-length-26733-cov-12.209723_pt1 | contig 26733 bp, 18 predicted proteins | sample MGYA00580678_ERZ772960 | MGnify/ENA primary metagenome ERZ772960 (study PRJEB29015, sample SAMEA2737930) | human oral metagenome | biome: human oral; feature: human-associated habitat; material: dental | place: China | collected 2059 ... | reverse complement strand
GGTCAGACAAAACTCAATCCATATTTTGCGCTTGTTCTGCTCAGCTTCGTCGGAGGGATACTTGCAAACTCATTCATGTGGTTCGGTATGGACATCCATCCTGCTGCAATCAACATGGGCAATATCATGCCCGTGATTCCGGGGCTTGCCCTCATGAACTCCATCCGCGATATGTTCAGTCAGGAGACGATATCAGGGCTCATCAAGAGTGCTGAGGCGTTCATTCTGAGCCTCCTCATTGCGACGGGCTTTGCATTCAGTGCGACGGGGACACTCATCGCCTTTGAGACAACGGGATGGGTCTACCTCCTGACCTCATTTGTCGGCGGCTTTTGTTTTCATCTGCTCTGGCACGGGCACTTCAAGGATGCTGTCATGGGGGCGGTGGTCTGCATGGGCGCGTGGGGATTCACGATGCTCTTTGTGGCAATGGGATGGAACGAGTTTGCAGGCTACTTTGCGGGGGCGGTCTTTGCAACGATCGCTGCGGAAATTTTGGCGCGCATCTACAAATCGCCCGCGACGATCTTCCTCATCATCGGTGTGATTGCGATGGTGCCGGGCGGCTCGCTCTACCGTACGATGTTCTACGCCGTTGCCGCCGACTGGGAGAAATTTGGAACGCAGGGGATCAAGACGTTCCTCTATGCCGTTTCGATTGCAGCGGGGATCGTCATCGCAACGGCGATCTGGGAGACGGTCAAGGCATGGCTGATGAAGCGCAAGAAAAAAGATGGTATATCCTGCACGGAGGAATGCTGCGAAGGAAAATCGTAAACAGGGGGATTTTATGGCAATGACACGGCGCACGCGGCTCTGGCTGACGATCTTTCTCGGCGTGATGACGGCAATTGCGCCGCTCTCGACGGATATGTATCTGCCGGCATTGCCCGAGGTGCAGACGGATTTTGGTGTCTCGACATCGCTCGTCCAGCTGACACTGACGATGACGACGCTCGGCATGGCACTCGGTCAGATTCTCGCAGGACCTCTGAGCGATCTCCACGGGCGGCGGATTCCGCTCTTCATCGGGATGCTCGTGTTCATCGGTGCGACACTCGGCTGTGTAGTCGCCGAGGATATTTATCTCTTCCTTTTCTTCCGCTTCTGCGCGGGCTTTGCGGGAGCGAGCGGCATTGTCATTGCGCGTGCGATTGCGCGCGATGTCTGCGAGGGGGCGGAGCTGACGCGATTTTTCGCGATCCTCATGATGGTGAACGGCTTTGCGCCCATCATCGCACCTGTCATCGGCGGGCAGATCCTGCTCTTTGCCGATTGGCGCACGACCTTTGTACTCCTCACGGTCATCGGCGTATTCCTTGCAGGTGCGACACTCATCTATCAGGAGACACTGCCGCGTGAGCAGCGCAGTGCGAACGTGACGGATTCATTGAAAAAGTTCCCGACGCTTCTGCGCGATCGTTATTTTCTCGGGCACTGTCTCCTCCAATGCTTCGTGTTCGGGGCATTCTTCTCCTACCTCTCGGGTTCCTCGTTCGTTTTTCAAAATATCTATGCCGTCTCGCCGCAGGGCTACAGCATGATTTTCGCCGTAATTGGCGCGGGATTGCTGCTCGCCGGAGTTCTTCCCGCACGTCTTGCGGGGCGTGTACCGGATATCATCATGTTGAAATATGCTGTGTTCGTGCCGCTGATTGGGAGTACGCTGCTGCTCGCAGGATTTTATTTCTCTGCACCGCTCGCCGTCATCGTCCTCCTGCTCTTTCTTACGGTTGTTCCGCTCTCTGTGATGGGGGCGGCGAGCTTTTCGCTTGCGCTTTCACGGCAGGGAAAGAACGCCGGCAGTGCGTCCGCGCTCATCGGCTGTTTTTCCATGCTGCTCGGCGCGTGCATGATGCCTCTGGTCGGGATTGCGGGTGACCATACGGCGATTCCGATGGGAATTATCATGCTGGCGGGCTACAGTCTGGGGTGGCTGGTTTTTCGCCGCATGATTGCGGTCGATCATTTGGTGACGCACTAATTTTCAGCTATCTTTCACCTCATTTTTGTATACTTTTCTAGGAAAAAGTGGAATACAATCGGCGGGAGATGATACGATGCGTGTGCTTTTGGCGGAAGATGATCTGCGTCTCGGGAAGCTCATTCAATATATGCTCGAACAAAACGATATCTCGGTCGAGTGGGTGACGGACGGCAGTGACATCTATGAGTATGCAACCTATGCGGAGTACGATATTCTGATCCTGGATTGGATGATGCCCGGGGAGACGGGCGTCGAGGCGTGTGCGCGCCTGCGCCGCAGCGGCTATGACCGTGCCATCCTGATGCTGACGGCACGTGACTCGGTAGAGGATCGTGTGACGGGACTGGATGCAGGGGCGGACGACTACCTCGTGAAGCCGTTCGAATTCTCGGAGCTGCTCGCGCGTCTGCGTGCCCTCGGTCGGCGGGCGACACAGCGGATTCAGCATGAGGTGGATGAGATCGGCGGATTCAAACTGAACCGCACAGCGAACATTCTTGAGAAGAACGGCAAGATGATCCAGCTCTCGCCGCGCGAGTTTCAGCTCTTTGACCTGCTTGCGCAGAACATCGGCATTGTTGTGCCGCGCGACATCATTCTTGACCGCATCTGGGGTCTTGAGGCAGATGTCAGCTCGAACAACATTGACTCCTACATGAAGATGCTGCGCAAGAAACTGGATGCGGCAGGGGAGGGCGACGCCATCAAGACGGTGCGTGGTGTCGGATACAAGCTGGAGTCGCTGCGTTGAACGAGCAGAATGTATTCGGACGCAGCCGTCTGCGCCTGATGCTCCGTTATGCGCTTGTCATGGGAGGACTGGTGATTGTCCTCCTCTTTGCTATGCACAAGACGATGGAGTGGGCGATCACGTCGGAACAGGCGCGTGAACTCTTGGACACGGCGGACAGTGTGGCGGAGGCGCAGGCATATGCCGTGCTCCACGCCGGCATGGATACGGACGAGGCACAGCTCTACCGCAGTACGAACGATCGTCTTTTCTACTATGTCTTCGACGGCGAGGGGCGGCTTGTCAGCTTCTCGCGTGCGTCTTTCCGCATCGAGTCGTTTGTGCTGGACATCGTGACTGCGTGGGATGCGCCCGAGCGGGAAGTACGCGTCTTTACGAAGACGAATGAGCGCGGCACATCGACGAAGGTGATGATGACAGCGCAGACGGTGTTCAGCCCCCCGCTGCCGATCCAGACAGTTTACGTCGGCAAAGATGTCACCGCCATGTATAACGGCATGGAAAAGGCGACGTGGGCACTTGCGATTCTCGGCGGACTGGCACTCGTATTTGCCGCCGCCATCGGTTATGTGCTCTCGGGCGGTGCGATGAAGCCCGTGCGCGAGGCGTATGAAAAACAGCGGCAATTTGCAGCAGATGCCTCGCATGAGCTGCGTACGCCGCTCGCTGTCGTGCTCGCCTCGGCGGATCTCCTGCTGACCGATCCGTCGATCACCTCGCCATTCCTGAAGCAGGTCATTGAGGATGTGCGTGACGAGGTAAAGAAGATGACAAAGCTCGTCGGCGATCTCCTCACCGTGGCGCGAAGCGATGCGAAGGCGAACCAACTCAAACCCGTGCGCATGGATCTCGTTGCAGCGGCGCAGCAGACCGTACGCATTATGCGCCCGTTCGCCGAAAAGAAAGATATTGTCATTGCGGAGGAGCTGCCAAAACGCGCGGAGATCTGCGCGGACGAGCAGAAGATTCGTCAGCTGATCCTGATTCTGGTGGATAACGCTGTGAAGTATACACCAAAACACGGACGTATTTCCGTCTGCGTACAGGAGGAGAAGGGAGCTGTGGAGCTCTCTGTGTCCGATACGGGCATTGGCATTGCACCCGAGCACATAGAGCGCATTTTTGACCGCTTCTATCGCGTGGACAAGGCACGCTCGCGCCGCATGGGCGGCAACGGACTCGGGCTTGCCATCGCACGCGAGATTGCCGAAGCGCACGGGGGAACGATTGTAGTCGAGAGCGAGATGGGCAAGGGGACGACGTTCCGTGTCCAACTGAAGGCGAGAACAAAGAATTAGTGAGAGAGCAAATGACAGAGAATTTTTTTGAACTCGATCATGTCACCCATGTCTACCAAAGTGGAGAGGGGGAAGGGCATGAGGCACTGTGCGGCATCAGCCTTTCCATTGCGGCAGGCGAATTCGTGGCGGTGCTCGGGGCAAACGGCTCGGGCAAGTCAACCCTCGCACGCCATCTGAACGCTCTCCTCCTGCCGAGCACGGGAACGTGTCGGGTGTGCGGATGGGATACGAAGGACGAGGCACGGCGATGGGACATCCGACAGGAAGTCAGCATGGTGTTCCAGAACCCCGATAATCAGCTCATTGCGGCAGTTGTCGCGGACGATGTCGCGTTCGGCCCCGAAAACCTCGGTGTGCCTCCCGCAGAGATTCGTACGCGCGTGCAGGATGCGCTTGCACTCGTCGGTATGGAATCGTACGCACAGGCTGCGCCGCACCTGCTTTCGGGCGGACAGAAGCAGCGCATTGCCATCGCGGGGGCAATCGCCATGCAGACGCACTGTCTCGTGCTCGATGAGCCGACGGCGATGCTCGACCCGCGCGGCAGGGCGGAAGTTCTGCGTGCGGTCAAAAAACTTCACGAAGAGCAGGGCATGACGATTGTCTACATCACGCACTTCATGGAAGAGGCGATTGCGGCAGACCGCATTGTGCTGATGGATGCGGGGCGTGTTGTCATGGACGGAACGCCGCATGAAGTATTCTCGCAGTCGGAGAAGGTGCGTGCGCTCGGGCTGGACATTCCACTCGCCGCTGACCTCGCGGAGCACTTGCGGCGCGGCGGACGTGATCTGCCGCAGGATATCGTAACGGATGAGGAGCTGCTGCATTGTCTATCGAGATAGAATCACTTTCGTATACCTATATGGAAAAAACGCCGCTCTCGCACACCGCTCTGCACGATGTCACGCTGACCATCCGAGAGGGAGCATTTACAGCGATTGCAGGCGAGACGGGCGCGGGTAAGTCGACCCTGATGCAGCTGATCGGTGGTCTCCTCGTGCCGACGGCGGGACGCGTGTGTGTGGATGGCGTGTCTCTCCATGGAAAAAGCAAAGCAGAAAAGGAGGCAGCTCGGACGGCGCGTTTCCGTGTCGGCATGGTCTTTCAGTATCCGGAGCATCAGCTGTTCGAGGAGACGGTCTATGAGGATATCGCATTTGGTCCGCGCAATCAGGGGCTCTCAGATGCCGATGTCGAAAGCCGTGTGCGCGAGGCGATGGAACTCGTACATCTGCCCGAGCGTTATCGCACGCGTTCGCCGTTTGCTCTCTCGGGCGGGGAGCGCAGACGCGTCGCCATTGCGGGGGTTCTCGCTCTTGCTCCGCGCTATCTTGTCCTCGACGAGCCGGCAGCAGGACTTGATCCGCGCGGACGTGAGGAACTGCTCGCCATGCTTACAATGCTTCACCGAGAGCGCGGTGTCAGCATCGTCCTCGTCTCGCACAGTATGGAGGACATCCTGCGCGTCGCCAATCATATGGTGATCCTCGCGGGCGGGCAGGTCATCGGTGAGGGAACGCCGCACGATCTCTTTCAGCGGGATGATCTTCTCGCACGCGCTGCACTTGAAGCGCCGCACCTCCTGTGTCTCGGTCGAAAACTCGAGGCGGCGGGCTATCCCGTCGGGAACTGCATGACGGTTGCAGATATGTCAGAAAAGATTTTGGCGAGCGGCAGATAAGACGCACAAAAAAACGGACGCTATCGTCCGTTTTTTTGTGGAATCACACCTTCATGCGCGGTGGTGCCGATACGCCCGAGGACGTAATGCCCGCAGCCTTATCCTTCTCACGCTCTTCCTCGAGGTAGTAGGAAGGATCAACGCCGAGTTCATGAATGAAGTGATAGAGATCGTTGCCCGTCGGGACGACCTGTATGGAGGCCGCGCCGTCTTTTTCCTCCGAGAGGTCGATGACCGTTCGCTGATCGAGCAGCTTGCCATTGGTATCGGCAAAGAGAATGATGATGGGGGTCGTCGTCCGTCCGAACTTGCTTTCCTTTACGACGGCAAAGCCGAAGGTGGTCTTGAGCACTGCGCCCTCCGGATAGAGAGCGACGTTGTTAAAGAAGGTCTCAAGGAGTTTGGGGTCAAACTGCCCCTTGTTGATGTTGTGCATGATGTTGTAGGCGATGTTCGGCATATATGCCTTCTTGTACGGGCGTTCGCTCGTCAGCGCGTCGTAGACATCGGCAATCGCTGCAATCTTGGCGTAACGGTGCATTTCCTCGCCTTTGATCCCGCGTGGGTAGCCCGTACCGTCGATGTGCTCGTGATGCTGTCCCGCAATCGCCGCGAGGATGCTTGCTTTCGGCAGATCTTTTATCTTCAGGATGCGGCGTGCGCCGTCTGCGGGATGCTTCTTCATGATATCGAATTCGCTCTTCGTCAAGCTGCGGTTCTTCGTAAGGATATCCGTGTGCACGTCGATTTTTCCAAGATCGTGCAAGAGTCCGCCAAGCGTGATGATGGACAGTTCCTCCTTCGGCAGGTGGCAGAGCATCCCCATCATCGCCGAGAGAACAGCGACATTGACACTGTGTGCAAACGTGTAGGCATCGTGTGTGCGAATGTCTGTGAGCTGGACGAGGTTGTTGTGGTTGTCGAAGAGGTCAAAAACGATGGAATCTGTCACCTTTTGCAGGGCGGGAACGTCCAGTGTGCCATTTTCCTCGATGGACTGAAATGTATTGTAGACGGCACTGATCGCGTTGACACGCGTCTTCTCCTCGATCACATCCGGCGGCGGTATAAATTTGTGGTTCGGATCCATAGATGTCACGGTGACAGACTGAATGCCGAGCTGATGAAGTCTGCGAATATAGTCAATTGTAACGGGTTGTCCCTTGACGAGATAACTGCCCCCTGCGGTATTGAACAGACTCTGCCCAAGTACCATGCCATCCTTTAACTTTGAGACAGGAAGTCGTAGCATATGCTCCCCCTTGTTGCATTTTCATCTGTATCGCCGCAACCCGCCCATATTGGCAGCTTCCCCGACTGCGGCAGATACAGATTTTCCCTACTTATATGCGTGTTTAGTTTACATGAAATACTATTTTTTGTAAAGCTGTATTATGGTGTACGAAGTCCCATTTGATTTGCATGGAACTTTTGTTTTTGTTATACTGTAGAGAAATCATTGGGAAGGACGATATACGGATTGAAACAGGGGAAAAAAGAACATTCGCCCACTGAACAGAATGGCGCATTTCTCAAATATGCGGGAGCTGTGTTTGCGCTCTCTTTTTTGCTTGTCTGCGCGATTTATCACTACGGAACCTACTTTATGTCCGGCTCACTGCGCGATACAAACGCATTTGCCGATATCGTGGAGAACGATCTCGGCTATGTGCTCATCATGGGCGTTGACCGCAGGGATGGGGATGTCGGGCGCAGTGACACACTCATGCTCGCGGCGGTCGACGAGGAGCGGGGGCGCGCAACGCTGCTCTCCATCCCGCGTGATACACGCATCGAGGTGGGCAAATACGGCTATGACAAGATCAACCATGCCTATGCGTTCGGCGGACATGAGATGACGCTTGCCGCGGTGGGCAAAATTGTGGGTGTCCCCATTACGCATTACATCCTGATTGATACGTCCGCATTTGAACGCATCGTGGACGTGGTCGGGGGCGTAGACATTGACGTTGAAAAGAGGATGTACTACGAAGATCCGTGGGATGACAATGGTGGTCTCGTTATTGACCTTTACCCTGGCGAGCAGCATATGAACGGCGCACAGGCGATTCAGTATGTGCGCTATCGCGACGGCGAGGGGGATATCGGGCGCATTGCCCGTCAGCAGCACTTCATGCGCGCCCTGCTCGCACAGTTCTTGTCTCCGCAGGTGATTCCACGTCTTGCGGCGGTCGTTGATGAGGTGAAAAATGCGGTCGAAACCGATCTGAGCACGCGTCAACTCCTGACACTTGCAAAGCGGATGAAGGACATTGAGTCGGGCAGCATGACAATGCAGATGGTTGTGGGTACGCCCGCCTACCTTGGCGATATCAGCTACTGGATTCCGGATCTTGTGGAGACGCGGAAGGAACTGTTTGCAGGGGTGGGCAGGGAACTGCCGACACGGATGCAGGAGCAGGCCGAGCGTGATGCAGCTGCCTATCGTGCGGACATGCCGGAGCGACTGCGCGTGATGACGGAGACCGATGAACGCGTGCTGCTGCCCTCATCCGAGGAGCTGCTTGCCGAGGGAGACCGTGCCATCGCAGCGCAGCGTGCGGAACGCGGCATAACAACGCAGAAACCCGCCGAGAAAAAAGAGGAGAAAACCGAGGAAAAGGCGGCGTCGAAAAAGAACAGCACAGCGGATACGGCGGAGGATATCTCCGTCATGATTATCAATGCGAGCGGCATCAACGGCGCGGGGGCGGAGATTGCGGATACGCTGCGGGCACGGGGATTCCGTATCTCAGGTGTGGAGACGGGCAGTGCCTCGGATCGTCCGAAGACCGCTGTGATGACAACGGAGGCTCATGTGAACCTGTTCTATGGGATGCCGTTTCCCTGTGTCATCATGCCCGTCGATGGCGCGGGCGAGCGACAGGCAATCGTGATCATCGGACGCGACTATCGTCCCGATGCCGTGCATGGAGATGGAGAAAAGTGATATGGGAAGTTTGAAGGTCATTGGGCTCGAAAAGGCATATGGCATACGCACGCTCTTTTCTCATGTGAATTTTGAAATCATGCGCGGGGACAAGGTAGGTCTCGTCGGCGCAAACGGTACGGGAAAGACGACGCTGATGCGGATTCTCCTCGGTCGTGAGGAGAACGACGGCGGGCAGGTCGTGATGGATCGCGCCGATACGGTCGGCTATGTCGAGCAGCAGGCATCGTTCACACATGATACCCTCTATGAGGAGCTGCGCAGCGCATTCGCCGATCTTCTCGCACTGCGTGCGGAGAAGGAGCGGATGGAGGAGACGATCGCTGCAGGGCGTGCCGGCGCGGAAGAGCTGGCCGCCTACGGGAACCTCGTGACACGGTTCGAGGCGATGGACGGCTACGACTTCGAGAGCCGCATCCGCCGCGTGGCGTTTGGTCTTGGATTCTCAGAGGCAGATCTCACGAAGGATGTCCGTCATTTCTCGGGCGGACAGACAACGCGCATCTGTCTTGCAAAGGCTCTCTTGCGTGAGCCGGATTTTCTTTTTTTGGATGAGCCGACGAATCATCTGGACATCGGTATGATCGAGTGGCTTGAGAAGTTTCTCCAATCCTATCGCGGCGGTGTGCTTCTGATCTCGCATGACCGCTATTTCCTCGATCGTGTTGCGACGCGCATATTGGAGCTCGATCATGCGGAGGTCACGGCGTACACGGGCAACTACACACACTATATGCGCGTGAAGAACGACCGACGCGCAGCATTGCAGAGTGCGTATGAGAAACAGCAGACGCAGATCAAGAAAACCGAGGAATATATCGCACGCTATAAGGCAGGCATCAAGGCGAAGCAGGCACGCGGACGCCAGAGTCAGCTGAACCGTCTTGAGCGGATTGTCCTCCCGCCCGAAGCGGCACGCTTCAAGTATTTTGCCTTTGCAAAGCCGACGGAGTGTGCGCAGCGCGTGGCGGAGCTTGAGGACATCACCTTTGCCTATCCGGGCGGGCAGCGCGTCCTTGACCGCATCTCACTGCTCATCCGTAAGGGGGATGGGGTGGCACTCATCGGCGAGAACGGTGTCGGCAAGACAACGCTGCTGCAAATCCTTGTCGGGGAACTGGAGGCGGCGGGGCGGCTGAAGATCGGCAGCCGGGTCAAGATCGGTTATTTCTCACAGCAGCATGAGGGGCTGGATCCCTCGAAGACCATCTTGGATGAGATTTGCTACACCTACGGTCTGGATGAGGAGACAGCACGCAACTATCTCGGGGCATTCCTCTTTCACGGGGATGACGTGCTGCGGCTCATCGGCGCACTCTCGGGCGGGGAACAGGCGCGTGTGGCATTCCTCAAACTCATGCTGACGGATGCGAACTTTCTCGTACTGGACGAGCCGACGAACCATCTCGACATCCCTGCACGCGAGGCGGTGGAGGAGGCGTTGATGGCGTTCCCCGGCACGTTCATCGCGGTGTCGCATGACCGCTATTTCCTCGACAAGACGGCAAACTGCACCCTCGAGCTGAAGGATGGCAGGATCACGGAGTATCTCGGCAACTACAGCTACTATTTGATGAAGAAGGAAGCTGAGGGGGAGGAGACGGCAGCGGACGTGCCGCGCGCGGAGAAGAAGGCGCAGAGTGCGTCTCCCGCACAGGAGAAAAAAGATCGTGTAGAGGCACCTGCTGCGCCGAAAGCTGCGGTACACAGTGCCATCCCTGCCGCCCGCCGCCAGGAGATGATCGAGCGTACGGAGGCGGAAATCGCAATGGCGGAGGCGGAGCTGAAGGGCCTTGAGTACGAGATGAACCGCCCCGAGACACAGGCGGATCCGGGGCGCAGTCATGCGATTGCAGAGGCGTATGCGGCGAAGGAAATCGAGATCATGCAGCGTTATGAGAAGTGGGAACAGCTGACGGAGGCGTGACATGGAACTCCAACAAAACCTTGGGTTTCACACCGAGGAAGAAGAGCTGACAGGCGTTGTCGATCATGTCATCTTCTCTGCGGGCGACGGTGCATTCGCTGTCTTTCGCCTGCGTATTGAGCACGCGGGAAAATGCACGGCGACAACGAAGGGGAGTGCTCCGCTCGTTGGGCAGGAGGTTCGTCTGACGGGGAGTTGGGTCACGCATCCGCGTTTTGGGCGACAGTTTCAGGCGGTGCGTATGCGCGTCAGTGCTCCCACGAGTGCGGGCGGCATTGAGCGTTTTCTCGCATCGGGCACCATTGACGGGATTGGTCCCGCGATGGCGCGGCGCATCGTCGAGAAGTTCGGCGCGGAGGCACTTCTCATCATCGAGCGTGCGCCGAGCCGCCTCAAAGAAATTTCGGGCATCGGCCCGAAGACCGTGGAGAAAATAACCGCCTCCTATATGCGCCAGTCCGAGCTGCGCGACATCATGCTCTGGCTTGAGGAGCACGGTGTGAGTGGCACCTACGCAGCGCGTATTTTCAAGGCATACGGATCGCTTGCGGTCGAGGTGATGGAGAAAGCTCCCTATCGTCTCGCTCAGGAGATTGACGGGATCGGTTTCATCACAGCGGATACCATCGCCATTGCCGCAGGATGGGAAAAAAACTCCTCTCCGCGCATTGCTGCAGGGCTTTCCTATGAGCTCACACAAATCTCCTCGGGCGGACACTGCTGTATTCCCGAATCCATGCTTGCAGAGCAGGCATCGAAGCGTCTTGGTGTCACGCGCAGTGAGGTCATGGAGGTGCTCAGCCGTGAGGTGAAGATGAGCCGTCTCTATGCAGTGGACGAGATGGGGGAGCGTCTCATCTACGCACCGCAGCTCTACAAGGCGGAGGCGGAGACGGCGCGGCTGCTGCGGATGCTGCAGAGAAAGGCGGATCACATCCACGTTCACGATACCGCTGCCATCGTTACGGCGTGGGAGGCGGAGCATCGTGTCAGCCTCGCTGCAGCGCAGCGTGAGGCGGTCATTGCCGCGCTCGAACACGGCGTTCTCGTTCTGACGGGAGGCCCGGGTACGGGCAAGACGACTGTCGTGCGCAGTATGATCGACATCCTCGGGGCACAGGGGCTTGAGATCCTGCTTGCCGCCCCGACGGGACGCGCGGCAAAGCGTCTCGCGGAGGCGACGGGCTATCCCGCTGCGACTGTGCACCGCATGCTCGAAGCACAGGGCAGGGAGGACGGCGAGATGCGCTTTGCACGCGACGCGGAGACGCAGCTCGAGGCGGATGTCATCATTGTGGACGAGGTTTCCATGATGGACATTGTGCTCATGCAGCATCTCCTCACCGCCGTCCTCCCGGGGGCGCATCTCATCCTTGTCGGCGATGTGGATCAGCTCCCTGCCGTCGGTCCGGGTTCCGTGCTCAAGGACATCCTGCGCTCGGGTGTCATTCCGAGCGTCCGTCTGACCGAGATCTTCCGTCAGAACAATACGGGCACGATCGTCCTCAATGCACACGCCATCAACTCCGGTCGTGTGCCCTCCTTCACGGAGGCCGATTTTTCATTCGTCACAGCAGTATCGAGCGAGGATGCTGCCGCGCAGATTGTTTCCATTTGTACACAGCTCATTCGCACAGGCACTGATCTCATGGATCTGCAGGTGCTCTCGCCCATGCGGCGCGAGGCATGCGGTGTGGATCTGCTCAACCGCAGTTTGCAGGCGGCACTGAACCCGCCTGCGGCAGACAAGGCGGAGGCAGTCGGATTCCGCCTCGGCGACAAAGTCATGCAGACGCGCAACGACTATATGAAGAATGTGTTCAACGGCGACATCGGACGTATTGTCCAAATCGATTCGGAGCACCTCGTTGTCGCATTTGCAGAGGATGTGGAGATTCCCTATACGCGGGACGAGTTCGGTGCGCTCACGCTTGCCTATGCGATGAGCGTGCATAAAAGTCAAGGCAGCGAGTACGACATCATCATCCTCCCGCTTGTGCGTGCGCATCACATTATGCTGCAGCGCAATCTCCTCTACACTGCCGTCACGCGTGCGAAGAAGGGAGTCATCCTCATCGGCGACCGCACGGCACTCTTTTCCGCAGTGAGCAACGATCGCACGCGGTGCCGCTATACACTGCTCGCAGAGCGGCTGGCGGAGAAAATCTAATCTTGCGTTGCTGTGCAAGCGGTTGATTTTTGCATCTGAAAACAGTATAATGAGGAGAAATAAAGGAAGCATGGTATCTATGCTTCCTACATATCACCTTTTAAGAGGTCCTGTGAGGCCTTAAGGGAGTTTTCAATGAAACACACGACACCATTCGTCTATCCAATTTTAGAATGCAAAGCTTTCTTATGCCTTTCTTTTGGCATTGGAAAGCTTTTTTAGTGCGTGAAAGGGGATGCACATGAGTCAGGAGTTATCACTCAAGGGACGGGATGTTCTTGCGCTCGAAGATTTTTCGGCGGAGGAGATTCGTCTCGTTCTGAACACGGCACGCGAGATGAAGAACATTGTCGGCCGTGACATCAAGAAGGTACCGGCACTCAGGGGAAAGGCGATCGTCACGCTGTTCTACGAGCCGAGCACGCGCACGCGTACGTCGTTTGAGCTCGCAGGAAAGTACCTCGGCGCAGATGTCGTGAACATCACGGCAAGTGCGTCCAGTATTGTGAAGGGGGAGAGCCTGCGCGACACGCTCTATACGATTGAGGCGATGGGTACGGACGCGATCGTCATGCGCCACAAGGCGGAGGGGGCCGCAGCGTATGCCGCCGATGCCGTTGCACCCGTCATCATCAACGCGGGGGACGGCGCACACGCACATCCCTCACAGGGGCTTCTCAATCTCTATACAATCGAGGAGAACAAGGGGAAGCTCGCAGGGCTGAAGGTCGCCATTCTCGGGGACGTGCTGCACAGCCGCGTCGCACGTTCGGATATACAGGGCATGCGCAAGATGGGGATGGACGTACATATCGCGGGGCCGCGTCCTCTCCTGCCGCGTTTTCTCCATGAGGAGGAAGGCATCACCATCCACGACCGCATCGAGGATGCGGTGGAGGGGGCAGATGTTATCGAGGTGCTGCGCATTCAGCTCGAACGCATGAAGGGCGGGCTGTTCCCTTCGACACGCGAGTATGCACGCATATACGGGCTGAACGAGGAGCGTCTGGCACTTGCGAACGATGCCATTGTTCTTCACCCGGGTCCCATGAACAAGGGCTGGGAAATCTCGGAGTCCGTTGCCTATGGTGTGCAGTCGCGGATTCAAGAAGAAGTGAAAAACGGGGTCGCCATCCGCATGGCACTCTTTACCTTGGTTCTGATGGGAGGGAAAGCCTAAATGAGTGCATTGCTCCTAAAGGGCGGACGAGTGATCGACCCCGCCGCACAGCGAGATGAAATCTGTGATGTCCTCATTGAGGACGGTGTTATCCGACAGGTCGGAAAAGATCTGAGCGCGAACGGTGCCGAGGTCTATGATGCCGCCGGAAAAATTGTCACCCCCGGGTTCATCGATATGCACACGCATTTCCGTGAGCCGGGGCAGGAGGCGAAGGAGGACTTTGCTTCCGGTTCACGTGCAGGCGCGGCAGGCGGCTATACAACGATTGCAACGATGCCGAACACGCGTCCCGTGGTGGATGATGCGGCACTCGTCACGAGCCTCATCAAGCGTGCCGAGGATGTTGCTGTCATTCACATCCGCATCATCGGTGCGGTGACGAAGAATCAGGAGGGCAAGGAGCTCGCCGAGCTCGGTGACATGGTCGAAGCTGGTGCGGTTGCGTTCTCGGACGACGGTCATTATGATCCGTCGGCAAAGGTACTGCTCAGTGCCTACGACTACCTCGTTCCGTTCGACAAGGCGATCATCAACCACGAGGAAGACACCTCCCTCGTTGAGGACGGTGCGATGAACGAGGGACATCGCAGTGCGATGCTCGGTATCAAGGGGCGTCCGATCGTGGCGGAGGACATTGCGGTTGCACGCGACATTATGCTCGCGGAGTACGCGGGCGCACATGTGCACGTCGCGCACATCAGCTCCGGACGTGCCGTGCAGCTTGTCCGTGAGGCAAAGGTGCGCGGTGTGCGTGCGACAACGGAGGTCACACCGCATCATCTGACACTGACGGACGAATGTGTCGACCCACGCGACAGCTCGACAAAGGTAAATCCCCCGCTGCGCACGGCAAGGGATGTTGAGGCGATGGTCGCAGGGCTGCTCGACGGAACAATCGAGATGATCGTCACCGACCACTCGCCACATGCACCCGAGGAGAAAGATCGTGAGTATATCTACGCCCCGAGTGGCTTCCCGGGACTTGAGACGGCACTTGGCGTACTGTTGACCGACCTCGTTCACACGGGCAAAGTCCCGCTCGCGACTCTGATCGAGCGGATGACCTACGGTCCCGCACGTGTATTCAAGCTGAATGCGGGCACACTCGGTGAGGGTGCACCTGCCGATGTCACGGTGATCGATCCCGAACTGGAGTGGACGGTCGATGTCAACAAATTCTATACGCGGGGCAGACACTCCCCGTTCAACGGACGGCAGCTCAAGGGGAAAGCGGTGCTTACCGTGGTCGATGGCAAAATTGTTATGAAGGATGGAGTCATAGTAGTATGAAAGGAAAACTGATACTGGAGGATGGTTCGGTCTACACGGGCGAACTGCTTCACGGTGATACAAAAGCCGTGGGTGAGGTCGTATTTACCACGACGATGACGGGATATCAGGAGAGCCTGACCGATCCTTCGTTCTGCGGACAGATTCTCACGATGACGTATCCGCTGATCGGTAACTACGGTGCGGCGGCGAAGTTCATGCAGTCACGCAAGTCCTTTGTGCGCGGCTTTGTCATCGGCGAACTCTGTGACGCGCCGAACAACTGGCAGTCAGAGGAGAGCCTGACGGACTTCCTGACCGAGCACAAGATCCCATGCCTTTACAATGTGGACACGCGCGCAATTACCCGTCACATCCGCTCTGCGGGTGCAATGAAGGGAGTAATCGTTCCCGTAGATCTGGGGGAGCGCGAGATTGCAACCTTGCAGGCAGAGGAACTTCCGCGCAATGTTGTGGAGATTGTTACGACGCCTGAGATCTATACGCTTGAGACGGAAACGCCTGATGCACCGCATATCGTGGCAATGGATTTTGGTGTGAAGCGCAGTATTCTGCACAACATCAATCGGATCGGGGCAAAAGTCACAGTCGTGCCTGCGCAGACCAGTGCAGAAGAGGTGCTTGCACTGAACCCTGACGGAGTGTTCCTCTCGAACGGTCCCGGCGACCCGACGGATGTGCCGGAGATTGTCGAGGAAGTCCGTAAGCTCGCGGGAAAGAAGCCGATCTTCGGCATCTGTCTCGGACATCAGCTGCTCGCGCTTGCGTTTGGTGCGAAGACGTACAAGATGAAGTTCGGACATCGCGGCGGCAATCAGCCCGTCAAGAATCTCAAGATGGGCAAGGTGCACATCTCTGCACAGAACCACGGCTATGCCGTCGACCCTGCCTCGCTTTCGGGCACACCACTTGTTGTTACACATACAAATGTCAATGACGATACGATTGAGGGACTGCGTCATACGTCGCTGCCGATCTTCTCCGTGCAGTATCATCCGGAAGCTGCGCCGGGACCGGACGACAATATGTATCTCTTTGATGAGTTCTGGAATTTGATGAAGGGAGAGTGACGTATGCCGCGCAAGGAAAATTTGAAGAAGGTCATGGTCATCGGCTCCGGCCCTATCATCATCGGACAGGCTGCGGAGTTTGACTATGCGGGCTCGCAGGCGTGCCGCGCACTGCGAGAAGATGGTCTCGAGGTTGTGCTCGTCAACAGCAACCCCGCAACCATTATGACGGATACACACATCGCCGACCGTGTCTACATCGAGCCGCTGACGCCGGAATTTCTTGAGGAGATTATCGCCAAGGAGAAGCCCGATGGTCTCTTGGCAACGCTTGGCGGGCAGGCAGGACTAAACCTCGCCGTGCAGCTTGCCGAGAAGGGAGTTCTCGCACAGCACGGCGTGGAACTGCTCGGAACTTCGCTGGAAGCAATTGAGAAGGCGGAGGATCGTGAGCGATTCAAAGAGACGATGGAGAAACTCGGCGAACCAATTCCAGAGAGCACGATTGTCGAGGATGTTCATTCGGCTGTCGAATTTGCAAACACCATCGGATATCCTGTCATCGTACGCCCTGCGTATACAATGGGCGGCACAGGCGGTGGTATTGCCGAGAATGAGGAAGAGCTCATTGCGACGGTCATCAAAGGGCTCAACTACTCGATGATTGGGCAGGTGCTCATCGAGCGCAGCGTTGCCGGATGGAAGGAAATCGAGTTCGAGGTCATCCGTGACGGCAATGACAACTGCATCACCGTTTGCAGCATGGAGAATTTTGATCCCGTTGGTGTTCATACAGGTGACAGTATTGTTGTTGCTCCTGCACAAACACTGACGGATCACGAGTATCAAATGCTCCGCAGCGCGAGCCTTCGCATCATTCGTGAGCTCGGCATTGAAGGGGGCTGCAACGCCCAGTATGCGCTCGATACGAAGAGCAATAAATACTATGTCATTGAGGTCAATCCCCGTGTCAGCCGCTCCTCGGCACTCGCGTCCAAGGCGACGGGCTATCCGATTGCAAAGGTGTCCTCGAAAATTGCGATTGGCTATACGCTGGACGAGATCGTCAACTCGGTTACAAAGAAGACAAAGGCGTGCTTCGAGCCGACGATTGATTACTGCGTTGTGAAGTTCCCACGCTGGCCGTTCGATAAATTCATCTACGCTGACCATACGCTAGGCACACAGATGAAGGCGACAGGCGAGGTTATGTCGATTGACCGCAGCTTTGAAGGAGCAATTCTCAAAGCGGTGCGCTCACTTGAGATTGGGGTCAATCGTCTTCACATCGACCGCTTTGTCGAGTGGGACGATGAGCGTGTGGAAAAGCAGCTTGCCCTCGTCAATGACGAGCGCATCTTTGTCATTGCCGAAGCCCTGCGGCGCGGGAAGCTGACGGTCGATGCCATCTCGGACATCACGAAGGTGGACAAATGGTTTATCCACAAGCTCAAGCATATCACGGATGTGGAGAATCAGCTTGCCTCTGCTCCGCTCACACCGAAGCTGCTCGCAGCGGCAAAATGGGTCGGGCTTGCCGATGTCTCCATCGCCGAGCTGACGAAGAAGTCACGCGATGAGATCCGTACGATGCGCCGCACGCACAACATTCTTCCGTGCTACAAGATGGTAGACACCTGTGCCGCCGAGTTCGAGGCGATGACGCCGTACTATTATTCCACGTTTCGTGGGACGGAGGACGAGGTCACGGTCTCTCATCGGAAAAAGGTGATCGTGCTCGGCTCCGGCCCCATCCGCATCGGGCAGGGGGTCGAGTTCGACTACTGCTCGGTGCACTCCGTCTGGGCACTGCGCGAGATGGGCATTGAGGCGATCATCATCAACAACAACCCCGAGACGGTCAGCACGGACTTTGACATCTCCGATCGCCTTTACTTCGAGCCGCTGACGGTGGAGGATGTGCTCAACATTGTCGACAAGGAGAAACCGGACGGTGTCATTGTCCAGTTCGGCGGGCAGACTGCAATCAATCTTGCCGCGGAACTTGAGCGTGCAGGGCTTCGTGTCTACGGCACGTCCGTCAATGACATCGACCGCTCCGAGGATCGTGAGCGGTTCGACGAGGTACTGACGCAGACGGGTATTTCGCGCCCCGAGGGGATCAGCGTGACGAATCTCGAGGATGCTGTCGCAGGTGCGACGCGCATCGGCTACCCTGTCATGGTGCGTCCCTCGTACGTCCTTGGCGGGCGTGCGATGGAGATCGTCTACAACGAGGAGGAGCTGCGCGACTATATGAGCCGTGCGGTCAAGGTCACGCCCGATCATCCCGTGCTTGTCGACCGCTATATGCAGGGAACCGAGGTCGAGGTCGATGCCATTTCCGATGGTGTGGATGTCGTCATCCCGGGCATCATGGAGCACATCGAGCGTGCCGGCGTCCACTCGGGCGACAGCATCGCAGTCTATCCGCCGCAGACGCTGCCCGCACGCGTGATCTACACCATTATCGACTACACGAAGCGACTTGCCGTCGCGCTCCATGTCAAAGGGCTGCTCAACATCCAGTTTGTTGTCGCACGCGATGAGGTCTTTATCATCGAGGTCAATCCGCGCTCGAGCCGTACCGTGCCATTCCTGTCCAAGATCACGAACGTCAACATGGTCGGCGTTGCGACACAGGTGGCGATGGGGGCAACACTGAAGGAACTCGGCTTCCACTCGGGGCTGATTCCGCCGCGTCCCTATGTTGCGGTCAAGGCACCCGTCTTCTCCTTTGCAAAGATGACGGATGTCGACATCTCGCTTGGCCCTGAGATGAAGTCGACAGGCGAGGTCATGGGCGTGGACTATCACTATGCGCGTGCGCTCTACAAGGCAATCGTCGGCTCGGGGCTGAACATCCCGACGAAGGGCTGCCTGCTCTTTACCGTTGCAAACAAGGACAAAGAGGAGCTGAAACAGCTCGCAAAAGCGTTCTCCGAGTTCAACTTTGACATTGTGGCGACGGAGGGAACGGCAAAAGCGATTGCCGAGCTTGGCATTGATGTCGAGGTGGTCGGCAAGGTGCATGAGCGCAGCTCGGACATTATCGAGATGATCAAGAGCGGCAAGATCAACATGGTCATCAATACACTGACACAGGGCAAGCACTCCGCCCGCGACGGCTTCAAGATCCGCCGCGCCACGGTGGAGCATGGCATCGCCTGTCTCACCTCACTTGATACGGCGTGGGAAGTGCTGCGCGTGCTTGAGTTTATGCGCAATCGCCGTCTGGTCTATACACTCGCGATTCAGGATTATGTCGGCGGAGGGGATGACCTTGCCTAAGGTAATCGAGGAGGCACGGATTCTTTCGCACGAAGCACCAGTCGCGGGCGTCGATATTCTGACGCTCGCCGCTCCGCAAATTGCACAAACGGCTCTGCCGGGGCAGTTCGTGCAGGTCTCCGTTCCCGTGAGCGGCGGATTTCTGCGCCGCCCGCTCGGCATTGCGGAGGTCTCGCGCACGGATGGGTGGATTCGTCTCATCTATCGGCAAGTGGGGAGCGGCACGGAGGCTCTTGCAGGAGCGGCGGCGGGGGCGGACGTCTCCGTCCTCGGTCCTCTGGGGCGCGGCTTCGATACCGCGCTGAATCACCCGCTCCTCGTCGGCGGAGGTATGGGGCTCACCCCACTCCTATTTTTTGCGGCAGAGCATCCAAATGTTTCCGTACTGATGGGGGGGCGCACAAAGGAAGAAGTTTTCTGGGAGGACATTTATCGCCCCCATGTGCGCGAATGCTTCGTCACAACGGACGATGGTTCGTACGGCACGCAGGGCTTTGTGACAACGCTCCTGCCGGCATTATTGAAAGGCGGGACGTATGACGGCGTTGCGGTCTGTGGTCCTCCCATTATGATGGAACGCGTCGCCGATATTGCAAGCGAATACGGGATTCCCTGTGAGGTTTCGCTTGAAAAGCGCATGGCGTGCGGGCTTGGCGCGTGCCTGTCCTGCGCTGTGGACACGAAAAGCGGGCGGCGTAAGGTCTGCAAGGACGGCCCTGTCTTCCCGGCGGGGGAGGTGTACTATGCCTCCTAGTACAGCAAAATATCCGTATGATGACCTCCTGCGCACGAATATCGCCGGCATCGAGATGAGAACTCCCGTCCTCACAGCATCGGGGACGTTCGGCTTCGGCGAGGAGTTTGCGGACTTTGTCGATCTTGCGCGCCTCGGCGGTGTCATGGTGAAGGGAACGACACTCGCCCCACGACGTGGGAACGAGGGCGTACGCATCGCAGAAACACCACAGGGGATGCTCAACTGCATCGGGCTCGAAAATCCCGGCGTGGAGCACTTCCTGACGGAAATCCTGCCGCGCATCCGACCGTATGGTATGAATGTCATCGTCAATATATCGGGAAGCTCCGTCGATGACTATGCGGAAATTGCACGGCGGCTCAATGTCGACGGCGTTGCCGCGCTTGAGATCAACATCTCCTGCCCAAACGTCAGAGAGGGCGGCATCGTCTTTGGCACAGACCCGCGTGCGGCAGCAGATGTCGTGTGTGCGGTGGTGTCGGCGTCCAAAAAGCCCGTCATTGCGAAGCTCTCGCCGAATGTCACGAGCATTACGGAGATGGCAGTTGCCGTCGAGGCGGCGGGGGCAGATGCGATCTCGCTCATCAATACACTCATCGGAATGCAGATTGACATCCATCGCCGCCGTCCCGTCCTCGGCAACCGCACGGGTGGGCTCTCGGGTCCTGCTGTGAAGCCGGTTGCCGTGCGCATGGTTTGGGACGTGGCACACGTTGTTCACGTTCCCGTCATCGGAATGGGCGGGATTTCCTCGTGGGAGGACGCGGTCGAATTCTTCCTTGCGGGTGCGTCTGCGATTGCAGTCGGCACAGCGAACTTCGTTGATCCCGCCGTTACGATGAAGATCTGTGACGGATTGGGACGCTATTTGCATGAGCATCAAATGTCCAACATTGAGGAGATTGTTGGAAGGGCTTGGGAATAGCAATATTTTTATGAAAAAAATTCTCATAAAAAGGATTTTCTGTTCGTAAGGATTCCGTTCATCCCATATACTACAAGGGCTAGGGGGACTTTTGACACCTATACCCCATATGTGGTATAATCTTCGCGTTGGTATGAGAAACCGAGACAATCGCGTCCCTCCTTTCGGAGGGGCGAGGAAAGTCCGAGCTCCACAGGGCAGTGTGCCGGATAACGTCCGGCGAGGGCAACCTTAGGGATAGTGCCATAGAAATTTATACCGCCGATCTCCGATCGGTAAGGGTGGAAAGGTGCGGTAAGAGCGCACCAGCAGTCGAGTAATCGGCTGGCTTGGGTAAACCCCACATGGAGCAAGACCAAATAGGGAAGGATGAAGGCGGCCCGTCGACCTTCCGGGTAGTGTCGCTTGAGGCGTTCGGCAACGGACGTCCCAGATAAATGATTGTCGCCGCCCTTCGGGCGGAACAGAACTCGGCTTATTGGTTTCTCACAGCCAATGTTACAGAAGCATTTTAGTAGCTCGGGTCATTTCTCGGGTATCGGTGGAAGGAAGTGTTTGCTTGCGAAAGAAAATCAAGATTCTTGTATTATCCGCAATGCTTCTCTGCTCCGCATCCATTGCGAGCGCAGAGTCATTCCAGCTTGGCGATCAGGGGACGGATGTAGCCGAGATTCAGGGGCAGCTGTCCAGCTTTGGCTACGATGTTGTCGCTGACGGTGATTTCGGACCTGCAACTGCAGAGGCTGTCAAGGAATTCCAGGCGTCGCAAGGGCTCGCAGTCGACGGGATGGTCGGTCCAACGACATATCAGGCACTTCTTGGAAAAAATATGCCGCAGGTCAGCCGCGGCTCGAACTACATCGTCCGCCGCGTGATCTCGGACTCCATGCAGTACATCGGAGTTCCATATTCCTTCGGCGGCACAACGCCTTCCGGCTTTGACTGCTCGGGCTTTGTGCGCTATGTGTTTGCCAATGCGGGCATCTATCTCCCGCGTACGGCAGATGCACAGTACGATGTCGGCTATCCGATCTCGTCGTCGGAGATGGTTCCCGGTGATCTCGTCTTCTTCTCGACGTATGAGTATGGTCCTTCGCATGTGGGCATCTATCTCGGCAACGGCAACTTCATCAATGCTTCGTCGAGTCGTGGTGTGGCGATTGACAATCTGTACGGTGGCTACTGGGGTGCGTGCTACATCGGAGCACGTCGCATTATGTGATAGAGAATCTGGGGAGGGGCTTTGCCCCTCTTTTTTAATAGGAGGATGTCATGGCGGATCTCTTTCTTTGCCTTCTTGTGTTCCTCATGCTATACTATGTATTCGGTGATGAACTGTTTCCAAGATAAAACTCTTCATTAAATAGAAAATTATTCCCGCCGGTTGCATTCTGATATGAATTTATGTAATATGGGGAGCGTGCAGTCATGGAGGATCGATGGTATTTAGCCGCACTCCTGCAGTGTCGCCAGATCGGAAGTGTGCGTATGCGTCGTCTGTGCGACGCCGTTTCCGACGTGCGTACGGTCTGGTCAATGAATGCGGCGGAACTTCGGGAAACAGGTGCGCTCACGGACACAGTTGCCGATGCACTTGCCTACCACAGTTCGATGCACCCCGATCTGCCCTCGCAAATCCAAGAGGATTGTATGCGGCTGGACATTGCGCTCATTACGATTGATGATGCAGACTATCCCGTTGTTCTGCGGGAAATCTTCGATCCTCCGCTCGTACTCTACTATCGTGGCACGATTGTCCCCGATGCGCGCCGCATCGGCATCGTCGGCGCGCGCAAATTCACCGCCTACGGTGAGGCGGCGGCGATGGAGTTCGCAGAGCGGCTCGCAGCGGCGGGTGTCACCGTCGTGAGCGGTGCGGCTCGCGGCATTGATACGCGCGCACATCGCGGGGCACTGCGCGGCGGGAGAACCGCTGCCGTCCTCGCCTGCGGCGTGGACATTGCCTATCCGCCCGAGAATCGGCGTCTGCTTGCACAGATTGCCGAGACGGGCGGTGCGGTCATCTCCGAGTATGCGCCGGGCACACAGCCGCTGCCCGTCTTTTTCCCCGCACGCAACCGCATCATCAGCGGTCTTTCCGAGGGAACGCTTGTGGTCGAGGCTGCACAGCGCAGCGGTTCGCTCATCACGGCGGAGATGGCACTCAGTGAGGGACGGGACGTGTATGCGATCCCGGGAAGCATCTACTCGCCGCAGAGCGGCGGCTGTCATAACCTCATCCGTGCAGGTGCACGACTGGTCGAGACCCCGCAGGAAATCCTCGTCGAAATGCGGCTGACCGAGCCCCCACGGCGCCCTGTACGCGAACAATTAACACCGGAAGAAGCTCGTATCTATCATGTCTTGTCCTTCGACCATGCGCTGAGCATGGATGAGATCTTGGACAGTATGCCGGAGCACGAGGGGGCAAATATCCCGCTGCTCCTGCTTCAAATGCAGCTCAAGGGAATTATTACAGAAAATGAAATGCACGCCTATCGGCGCGCTGAAAGGAACTGACGGATTGGCTACGCTGACATCTGCATCCAAAGCGAAAACATCGAAAGCGAAAAGTACAAAGAATGCAAAGACATCGGGAAAAAAATCATCCCCCAAAACACTTGTGATTGTCGAGTCTCCGGCAAAGGCGAAGACTATCGAGCGGCATCTCGGGAAGAACTACATCGTCAGAGCCTCCATGGGGCATCTGCGCGACCTGCCCAAGAGCCAGTTTGGCATCGATGTCGAAAATGAATTTTCACCGAAGTACATCAATGTTCGCGGCAAGGGCGATCTCATTCGTGCGCTCAAAAAAGAGGCAAAGAACGCAGACAAAATCTATCTCGCAAGCGACCCCGACCGCGAGGGGGAGGCGATTGCGTGGCATTTGGCATTCATTCTCGGCGTTGATCCGGAGAAAGACTGCCGCATCGTCTTCCATGAGATCACAAAGCCCGCGATTGAGGAGGCTGTGCAGCACCCGCGCCCGATCCACATGGAACAGGTGGATGCCCAACAGGCGCGCCGTATGCTCGACCGCATCGTCGGCTACAAGCTCTCGCCGCTGCTCTGGCGCAAGGTACGCAAAGGGCTGTCCGCAGGGCGCGTGCAGTCCGTGACCGTGCGTCTGATCTGTGATCGGGAGCGCGAAATCGATGCGTTCCAGTCCGAGGAGTATTGGACGGTCGAAGCAAAGCTGAAAAAGGGAAAGAATTCCTTTACGGCGGATGTCACCCATGCACACGGCAAGAAACTGTCGCTCCACAGTGAGGCGGAGACAAGGCAGCTGACCGATGATCTTGCACAGCAGGATTTCAAAGTCAAGGAAGTCAAGCGCAGCGAACGCCGCAAGAAGCCTGCGCCGCCGTTTACGACCAGTTCGCTCCAGCAGGATGCTGCACGCAAGCTCGGCTTTACCTCGGGACGGACGATGATGATCGCCCAGCAGCTCTACGAGGGTATTGTTTTGGGACGGCACGGCTCTACGGGTCTCATCACCTATATGCGAACCGACTCAACGCGCATTTCCAATCTCGCCATCGACGAGGCACGGAGCTATCTCACGGAGGAGTACGGCAAGGAATACATTCCGACGCGTCCCAATATCTATGCGATGGGCAAAAAGGCGCAGGACGCGCATGAGGCGATCCGCCCGACAAGCATTATGCGAACACCGTCGGATGTGGAGCAGTATCTGAACCGTGACCAGCTGCGTCTCTACACGCTGATCTGGCAGCGTTTTGCGGCGAGCCAGATGTCCGCAGCCGTCTACGATACGATTGCGGCACAGATTGCGGCGGGAGACTACCAGCTGCGTGCACACGGCTCCAAGCTCAAGTTCAAGGGCTACACCGCCGTCTATGTAGGTGCGGAGATTGCAAAAAAGGAAAAGGATACCCTGCTGCCGGAGCTGGAGGCGGGGGATATACTTGCGCTTTCCGAACTGAAACCGGAGCAGCATTTTACCGAACCGCCGCCGCGCTACAACGATGCCTCCATTGTCAAGACACTGGAGGAAATGGGCATCGGACGTCCGAGCACCTATGCCCCCATCATCGAGACCATCCAGAAACGCGGCTATGTGGAACGTCGTGAGAAGCAGTTCCGCCCGACGGAACTCGGCTTCATCGTGACCGATATGCTTGAGGAGTATTTTAAGGACATTGTGGACGTGAAGTTCACGGCAAACCTCGAGGGCGAACTGGACGAGGTGGCAGACGGTACACTCAACAAGAACGACTTGCTTCGCAAATTTTACGCGCCCTTCGAGGAAACACTCAAAAATGCAGAGGAAGTCATCGGCACCGTCGAGATTCCCGACGAGGTTACGGATATTCCCTGCGATAAATGCGGGCGCATGATGGTGGTAAAGCAGGGACGCTTCGGCAAGTTCCTCGCGTGCCCGGGCTTTCCTGACTGCCGCAACGCGAAGCCGCTCCTGCGCGACACAGGCGTTGCATGTCCGAAATGCGGCGGCAAGATTGTCGAGCGCAAGAGCAGGCGCGGACGGGCATTCTTCGGCTGTGACCGCTATCCTGACTGTGACTATACAACATGGGACGAACCGCAGCAGGAGAACTGCAAGGTCTGTGGTGCTTTTATGCAGAAGCATCGTTATCGCACGGGGCGCAGCATTCTTTACTGCAGCAACGAAGCGTGCTCCTCACGTATCGGCAGCCCCATCGAAAAGGAGCTGGCACGCCAGAAGTCGCGTGCACAGGCATCGAAGGACACCGAAACGTCCGCAGATGAACAGCACAGCACCGTGCGGAAAAAGACGACGCGCCGCAAGAGGACGGACGCATGAAGAAAATCACAGTCGTTGGCGCGGGGCTTGCAGGATGTGAGGCTGCGTGGCAGGCAGCCGAGGCGGGGGCACAGGTCACGCTCTATGAGATGCGTCCCCTGCGCCGCTCCCCCGCGCATCAGACAGACGGCTTTGCCGAGCTTGTGTGCAGCAACTCGCTGCGCGGTGCGAGCCTTGAGAACGCCGTCGGCGTTCTCAAGGAGGAGATGCGGCGTCTCGGTTCGCTTATTATGAAGGCGGCGGATGCGACCGCTGTTCCTGCGGGCGGAGCACTTGCCGTAGATCGCACGAAATTCAGTGCCTATGTTACAGAGGCGATCGCACGTCATCCCAATATCCGTGTTCATCACGAAGAGATTACGGCGATTCCGAATACCGATGACAGCATTGTCATCATCGCTTCGGGACCGCTCACAGACGGTGCGCTTGCTGCAGAGATCGCTGCCCTGCTCGGTAATGACGCTCTCTATTTCTACGATGCAGCCGCGCCGCTCGTGAATGCTTCGAGCATCGATATGGCGCGGGCATATCGTGCCTCCCGCTATGGGAAGGGCGAGGCATCATACATCAACTGCCCGATGGATGAGGCGCAGTACGATGCCTTCTATGCAGCACTTATTACGGCGGAGACGGCACAGGCGCACGACTTTGAAAAGGAGATCTTCTTTGAGGGCTGTATGCCCGTCGAAGTCATGGCATC
>ERZ772960.782-NODE-782-length-26800-cov-3.149411_pt1 | contig 26800 bp, 26 predicted proteins | sample MGYA00580678_ERZ772960 | MGnify/ENA primary metagenome ERZ772960 (study PRJEB29015, sample SAMEA2737930) | human oral metagenome | biome: human oral; feature: human-associated habitat; material: dental | place: China | collected 2059 ... | reverse complement strand
AATGGTTATGCGTGTTACACGCCGAATCATGTACCCGGCATGACAATTAACCATTGACAATTCACCATTAATAAATAGGAATACATACCGTTATTATGATTGGGAGCCTGATAAAGTTTGGTAGAGAAAACGCTTGATGCTTTTTTTCGGTGTTTTCTCAAATTCCGTCGGAAAAAGTTCGATTCGGGAGATACGTTCATAAGGAGCCAAAAGCTTATTGACTTCGATCCGATTTTGCTCCATGATAGCCGGAAGATCGCTGTGTTGCACCACCGTAGTGTCGACCGAATCGTAATCAGGATAGACGAGTGCTACAATTTTGCCGTCCTGCTCAAGTACCAGACTCTCCATCACGAAAGGCATATTATTTAGCTTCGACTCCAACTCTTCGGGATAGATATTCTGTCCATTTGAGCTTAATATCATCGTCTTACTTCGTCCTCTGATAAAAATACGCTTTTCCGCATCAATCGTTCCCATATCACCGGTGCGCAACCAGCCATCTTCGGTAAAAGTATTGGCGGTCGCCTCATCGTTTTTAAAGTAACCTAACATGACATTTTCGCCGCGTACTTGTATTTCTCCGACCTCAAGATACGGATCGGGAGAATCAATACGCACCTCCATAATGTCTTTCAGGATATGTCCGCACGAAGTTGGTTCGAAGACCCGATGATTCGAATAGCTGATCAGCGGGCCACACTCCGTCATTCCGTAACCGACGGTTACCGGAAATTTGATTTTGCAAAGGAAATCGGTTACTTCCTGACTCATCGCCGCCCCTCCGACAATGACTTCACAGAATTGTCCTCCGAGCGTATCAGTCAGCCGCTTATTGATCTGCGAATAAATCCGGTTCGCAAGCAACGGAATACTTAGCGCCATCTTCATGGAACGTTTGCTGAGCTGAGGCAAGATGACGTTTTTATATATCTTCTCGAGAATGAGCGGAACGGTAATAATCAGATTCGGCCTTACGTCTTGAAAAGCCTTGAGAAGCACTTTCGGCGAAGGCAATTTGCCAAGTATATGCACGTGAGCGCCGACAGCCATGGGGGTGAGCAGGTTGAACGCACAGCTATACGCGTGAGCCAAAGGAAGAAAACAAAGTTCATCATCTCCCCGAAACATCAGATCGAGCGTTTGGGCGTACGTCACATTCCCCGCCAGATTATTTCCCGTCAGCACGACTCCTTTACTGAAACCCGTCGTTCCGGACGTATAATTAATTTCGATCGGCTGCTCGTTACCCACCTCGGGATATCGAATATCTTCTTTCGTAAAGCCTCCAGGGTATTTTTGGGCCATCAACACATCCACATCTTCATGTCGCAATCGTGAGGACATGCCTTCACGACGCAAGATGCAGTGGAAGTCGGTCAATGAGAAAGCAACTTGCACATTCGGAATCTTTTCCTCTTCGAGCATATCCCATATACGGTCAGAGACAAACAAAACAACTGCTTCAGAATGATTGATAATATGATGAATATCGTTCGGATTGAAGTCCTGCAAAATTGGGACAATGACGGCGCCGTAAGTAATTGTGGCCATATAAGCAATGCACCAGCGAGCACAATCCTTTCCGACAAGTGCCACTTTATCTCCTTTTTTTACTCCACACTGTTCCAGCACGATATGCAAGCGGGCGACCTCTTCGGCCACATCGCAAAAGAAAAACACCTGATCGGTCCCATAGTCGGATACCGACGGCAAGTCCCAATTCTCGCGAAAGCTTGTTTCGTACAGTTTAATAAAATTCTCCTTAATCATCACGTTCCCATTTATTTTTATCCATGTCTGCAAAGGTAAACAAAATTATGCAGAAACCCATGTGGAGCGAAGCATCTGAAAAGAGCGTTCGGGCGCTTTTGCCGTTCTTGGAAATTCTTCTACCTTTGCGGTTTCATACAGACAGAGTAATAAGGGGAGATGATTGACGAAGCGGTTTTTGAGAACAAGAAAGCGGCCTACTATACGTTAGGTTGCAAGCTCAATTTTGCGGAAACATCGACGATCGGGAAGGAGCTGGCTGCATACGGGATTCGGAAGGTCCGTAACGGGGAACAGGCCGATATATGCATCATCAATACCTGCTCGGTGACGGAGTTGGCCGATAAGAAATGCCGCCGGTTGATTCGGCAGGTACACAAACAGCACCCCGATGCCTTTGTGGTAGTTACCGGATGTTATGCACAATTGAAGCCCGAAGAAGTATCGCAGATAGGCCATGTGGATATGGTTTTGGGAGCCGAACAGAAGGGCAACGTAGTCCGCCATCTAAACGAATGGACGGAAAAGAAGAAGGTGGTCACGTCAGAGACGAAGAACATCCGCGCGTTTACGCCCTCATGTTCGTCCGGTGACCGCACGCGTCATTTTCTGAAAGTACAGGACGGATGCGACTATTTCTGCTCTTTTTGCACGATTCCGTTTGCGCGCGGACGCAGCCGGAATGGCAAGATCGCCGACCTTGTCGCGCAGGCCGAACAGGTAGCATGCGAAGGCGGGAAAGAGATCGTACTGACCGGAGTAAATATCGGCGATTTCGGGAAGAGCACGAACGAAACTTTTTCCGAGTTGGTTCGCGCACTCGACAAGGTGGAGGGTATTGCACGTTACCGCATTTCGTCTATTGAGCCGAACCTGATTACGGACGAGATCATTGAGTTCGCCGCTGCCAGCAAACGTTTTATGCCTCATTTTCATCTCCCGCTGCAAAGCGGGAGCGACGAAGTGCTGAAGTTGATGCGCCGTCGTTACGACACGGCGCTGTTCCGCCAGCGGGTGGAACGTATCAAGTCATTGATGCCGCATGCCTTTATCGGGGTAGACGTGATCGTAGGGACGCGGGGTGAGACTGATGCTTATTTCCAAGCGTGTCGGGAATTTCTGGAGTCATTACCTGTTTCGCAACTGCACGTATTCAGCTACTCGGAGCGTGCCGGAACGCAGGCGCTGAAAATCACGCCGGTCGTGTCGCCCGAGGTGAAACATGCGCGCAGCAAACAGCTGCTCGATTTATCCGACCGCAAGCTCAGCGAATTCTACGAGGCACATATCGGAACGACGGCCGACGTACTCTTCGAACATACGCGTAAAGGCAACCGCATGTACGGCTTTACGGCAAACTACATCAAAACGGAAGTACCCTACGACGCAAAGCGGGTCAATCGTATCACTCCCGTCAGGTTGGAGAGACAAAACCCGGACGGCACGGCATTAACGGCAACCCTCATCGATTGAACATCATGGGTAACCGACTGCTATATGCATTGCTTTACGTCTGGGTAAAAGCCTGCGCACGGCTCCCGATGGCTGTGTTATATGTGTTTTCCGATGTGCTGTCATTTTTCATTTACCGTGTCGTACGGTATCGGCTGAAGGTCGTGCGGCGCAACCTGCGTCATGCCTTCCCCAACAAAACGGAACGGGAGCGGCAGGAGTTGGAACGACGGTTTTACCGGCATTTCGCCGACTACATCGTCGAGACGATCAAGCTCGCAGGTATCTCGCATGAGGAACTGCTCCGTCGATCGCACCTGCTCAATCCCGAATCAGTCCGGCCGCTTCGGGCACAAGGTCATACGAGCCTGATCCTTATGATGGGGCATTACGGCAACTGGGAATGGTTCACCGGATTCCCGTCGTGCTTCGACGGCGGCCTGAAGGTCTATCAAATATATCGTCCGCTCAATAACAAGGCATTCGATAAACTGTTCATTTTTCTGCGCACACGCTTCGGGGCTATCGGCCTCAGGAAGAAAGACGTGATACGCGAAATAGTCCGCCTCACCCGCGAGAAACAGCCGAGCCTCTTCGTCTTTATTGCCGATCAGACCCCCAGTCGTGCCAATCTGCATTACTGGACGACGTTTCTGAATCAGGAGTCAGCCATGCTGACGGGTCCGGAGCGTCTGGCCGTCAAACTGAATGCTCCGGTGATCTATGCCGACGTCAGGCAGGAGAAGCGCGGGCATTACACGGTCGATTTTCAGTTGATCACCGACCGGCCGAGAGAAATGCCGGAAAATCGGATCACCGAAGACTATACGCGCCGCATGGAGCAGACCATCCTGCGTGATCCGGCGAACTGGCTCTGGACACACAAGCGATGGAAATATAAGAGAGTGAAAAACGGAGAGTGAAAAGTGAAAAACGGAGAGTGAAAAGTGAAGAGTGAAAAATAAAACCCTTCGGGCGTTGAATTGTTGAGTTGTTGAATTGTTGAATTGTTGAGTTGTTGAGTTGAACGTTAGACAAAAAAACAACTGTCAACTTTTCTCAGGACAGGACACTGAAAACTGAATGCTGAAAACTGAATACTGAATAATGAAAGTAGCAGTCATTATATTAAACTGGAACGGAAAAAAACTGATGGAGAAGTTCTTGCCGTCGCTACTGAAACATACGCCGTGCGAAACGGCCGAAATTATCGTTGCAGACAACTGTTCCACAGACGGTTCGGTAAAGATGCTCCAAGAGCGGTTTCCGTCTGTGCGGGTGATTGTCTTAGACCGGAACTACGGCTTTGCCGAAGGGTATAACCGTGCGATCGAGCAGGTAGATTCAGACTATACGGTACTGCTCAACAGCGATGTGGAAGTTACACCTCACTGGTTGGACGCACCGCTCGATGCGATGGATAGAGACACCCGGATCGCCGGTGTGCAACCCAAAATTCTCTCGGAACGCAACCGATCATTCTTCGAATACGCCGGAGCCTCCGGCGGATGGATAGACCGCTACGGGTATCCGTTCTGCCGCGGACGCGTATTGGGGGTCGTAGAAGAAGACCAAGGACAGTATGACACGACAGCCGATGTGTTTTGGGCCAGCGGTGCCTGTCTCTTCGTCCGTACGGACGTCTACAAGAAAGAAGGCGGGTTAGACAGCCGTTTTTTTGCTCATCAGGAAGAAATCGACCTGTGCTGGCGATTGCGCTCACGCGGATACCGGCTGTTATGCACCCCCCGGTCGGTTGTTTATCACGTAGGCGGAGGTACGCTGCATGTAGAGAGTCCGCACAAAACGTTCCTGAACTTCCGCAACAACCTGCTGATGATTTATAAGAACCTCCCCGATCAAGACCTGCGGCGGGTCATGCGTTGGCGATTCATGCTCGACTATCTGGCAGCCATCAGGTTCGTCCTTACCGGTCACCCGAAGAATGCATGGGCCATCGTCCGTGCGCGAAACGTATTCGGACAGTGGAAACATGAATACGCAGCCATCCGAAAAGAGAATCTGGAAAAAACACATGCCTACCCCGTCCCTGAAATGATGAAACAGTCGCTTCTGCTAAATTTTTATCTGAGAGGAATGAAAAAATTTTCCGACCTGATGCAGCCCCCCTCTTCCAAATTCTAACTTTCTTCAAGCATCCTCTTATATCAAACGATAAAAAGGTGACAGGAACTTCGGGACTACTTTTATTAAACGACAAAGACAGCACCGAGACCGAGTATGATGCGTATGATTCGGGCACAAAAAAGCCCGCGAATCATCATCGATCGGCAGGCGTAATTTACTTTTATAGGTAATCCCATGAAAACACTTATGCTTGTATTTTTTCTTCGTGGGCGCTGAGGGATTCGAACCCCCGACCCTCTGCTTGTAAGGCAGATGCTCTGAACCAGCTGAGCTAAGCGCCCGAATAAACCGTGAAAAAAGTTTTGTCTTCCTCTGAAAGACGCTGCAAAGATAGATGATTTTTTATTCCCCACAAACTTTTTGAAAAAAAACTTTTCGGATAGGAGAAAAAAGTAGTCAGAGTAGTTAAGGTAGCAAAGAATGACGGATTAGGAATGCCCTCGGCGTTCGTCCTTGGGCCTCGGGCGGTGAGCCGACGGAGCAGCGAGCGGGGCGAAAGAAAATCAGGCTGTCCGAAGCGAAGCGAGTTACCTGATTTTCCGACCTGCAAGCGTCGCGAAGGCGTGTGAAGCGCACGAAGCCTTGACCTTTGGGTTACTTTTGGGTCAAGCCAAAAGTAACGGAAAAGAGATTCATCGCTTCGCTCTGAATGATAAATTAATGGTTAATGGTTATGCCGGGTTATCCGAATGCAAATTTCGCAAATGTCGCGAATCAACACAAATAACTGTGTTTGTCATTCCGAACACAGTGAGGAATCTCGCGAGGGAAAAGGAAAAGAGATTCATCGCTCCGCTCTGAATGACAAATTAGTTGTTAATGCTTATGCGTGGTACACGGTATCCGAACGCAGAGGAACATCCCCCCAGCCCCCCCCCCTTCAAAGGGGGGAAGAGATTAGCATCACTTTTCTTCTCTTTTTTTCGGCAACGGTTGGGTTGCCGTATGCGGTCTATGATCTTACGTCTTTTGCGAGATTTAAGTTATTTTACAAGCGACTTCTTCTGCCATCATGCCTTTCCGAACCATGACGAAAGGGCCGGGAGCGTCTGACTGATTGTCTCGAAATAGAATCCGCTGTGTTCTTTCACGGCCCAGACTCCGACCGCGCAAACGCCGACCAACGAGGCGAGCCAGACGAGAAGCAGAATCCATTTCACGGCTCCGGCCATCGGTCCTAAGTTCAACGATCGTCTGAAAAGCCGGTACAACAATGCCATCAAAGGAATTCCGAGCAGTAAGATTCCGGAGATGCTTCCCCATACGGCCATATAGTTGGGCATCTCGGATACGAAGTACATATCCGAATCGATCCACGGCAAGTAGCTGAATACGGCGCTCCACCCTCCGACAATCAGCGCGAAGACAACGATCAGCAGAATAAACAACACAAAGATACACACGGGTATCAGCAGGATGCCCAACAGCACGGCTCCTACTTTGAGCACGGCGGCAAAGAACGAGACGATAAAATCGGCGATCTTCTGCAACTGCGTGCGCGTCGCGTTTGTACGGATATAAGCCCGCATATCGTCCGATACTTTCTCAAACCCGTCCGTCACCGTCCGCCCGATATTTTCGAGATTGACCGGTTCGCCACGCATCATGAGCCGGTCGGTAGCCGTTCGCGCAAGCGGCAGCACGAGCCACAGTACGATGTATATGATTGTGATGGGAACCGTCATCGACACAATCAGGAGCAAGATCATGACCAGTCGCAGCAACGTCGTATCGATTCCAAAATAAGCGGCGAGTCCGCTGGCTACTCCTCCGAGCATCTTATCGTCAGGGTCTCGCATCAGTCGCTTGCGGAACTTCCTGTCGGAAGCGCCACTTGTCGTTTCCGTAGCGGCAGAAAATTCGCTTCCGGCATTTTTTTCTTCTCCGGCAAACAATTCTTCGGGCTTACCCATGCGCTGAATCACCTCTTCTACGTGTTCAATCGTGATCACGTTAAAGCCAAGGCGTATCCGCTCGTTGAGCAATTCGGAAATACGCGCTTCGAAATCACTCATAATCTCGTCCGAGCCTTCTTCACGGCTGAAATGAATGCGCAGATTGGTCAAATAGCTATCCAATAATTGATATGCATCCTCGTCGATATGAAAGACGATTCCGTTTAAATTTACGGTGAATGTTTTTTTCATTGTCTTATTATTTTATTCGTTATTTCTAATATGATTAATCGTATCGTTCAGCTCTTGCCACGAAAGCTCCAGCTCCTTCAGAAACGCTTCTCCCGCTTCCGTCAACCAGTAATATTTCCGGGGCGGCCCCTGCGTCGACTCGATCCATTGATAACTTAACAGTCCGCTGTTTTTCAAACGCGTAAGCAATGGATACAATGTTCCTTCCACAACAATCAACCGTGCTTCTTTCAACTTCTGAATCAGATCGGAAGTGTACGACGGCTCCTTTTTTAAGAGCAGGAGGATACAATATTCCAAGATCCCCTTCCTCATCTGCGATTTTACATTTTCTGCATTCATACTGTTCTATGTTTTGGCACAAAAGTATGCATTGCAAATAACCTATGCAATACATAATACCGTGTTTAAACTTATTTAACGCGACGTAAATTGTCATATCCCTCCTTTTTTACATTTATATCGCTCGAATTTACGGCCCGTGGCCGTGTGCCGTTTCAATTCTTTTATTTATCTTCGTCCGCTATTTCGGAGAACCGGAATAACAACGGACAAAGCATCTTACAAAGCGTATGTCCGAAACCGTCGAAAAAAAAAGAAAAAGAAAGGATTGTCTGATGGAAATCTTGCGTTATACGTTTTTTCAGAATGCCCTCTGGGGCGGTTTGTTTACGGCCATTGCCTGCGGTAGCGTGGGGACATACGTCGTTTCGCGCCGGCTGGTATTTATCAGCGGAGGCGTCACGCACGCCTCGTTCGGCGGACTGGGGTTAGGCTTTTACTTGGGGGTTAACCCGTTTCTGACGGCACTCGGATTTGCCGTGCTGTCGGCTTTCGGTGTCGAATGGATGAGTCGTTCACGGCGGGTGCGCGAAGATTCGGCCATCGCCGCCATCTGGTCGTTAGGCATGGCTATCGGCGCGATCTTTATCGTGCTGACTCCCGGTTACGCCCCTAACCTCTCCTCCTATCTGTTCGGTAATATCCTGACCATCTCGCGTACCGATATTTACTGGACCGGCGGATTCGCAGCGGCCCTAAGCCTGTTTTTTACCTTATACTACCGGGCAGTCCTGTATTCGGCCTTCGATCGTGACTTTGCCCGGACGCAGGGGCTTCCGGTCAAAGCCATCGAATACGTGATGACACTTTTTATTTCCGTGACCATCGTACTGTCCATCCGGCTCGTAGGCATTATGCTACTGATGAGCTTGCTCACCGTCCCGCAGATGACGGTCAATCTCTTCACCTCCAACTTTCGCAAAATCATCTTCGGAAGCATCGGCTTAGGCTTTGCTTCGTGCGTCACCGGACTGTATCTCTCCTACATCCTCCAGATACCTTCCGGCGCATTTATCATCGTCGTACTGATTGCGTGTTTTTTAGCGGCGAAACTTTTTCACCTCATTGTACGTAAAATATCCTCCGCGTCCGCGACATGTCCGGCTTCTACTCCAACGCCTGCCGATCGTTCGCGCTAAGACCCGGAAATGCCAAAAGCTCAACTTGCCGGAATTGAAAATTATCCCGTACATTTGTCCTGAAAAAGCGAGAAAAAGAAGCATGGCCGAGAAAAACGAAACGGGAAAGACGGGCGAACACATCGCACGCTCCTATCTGGAGCGGCATGGCCTGACGGTTTTGCATACCAACTGGCGATTTCATCGATACGAACTCGATCTTATCGCCCGTACACAGACGGAGCTGGTCGTGGTCGAGGTCAAGACCCGTTCGAAAGGCTACCTGCTCTCGCCCGAAGAAGCCGTCGACATGAAAAAAATCCGTCGGATCGTCGCAGCAGCCGACGCCTACGTGCGACACTTTCAAATTACTCTGCCCGTTCGTTTCGACATTGTTTGTCTGATCAAAAACGGCCATCGCTACGAGGTGGAACATATCGAAGACGCGTTCTACGCTCCCCTGAAACGCTAACCCATTTTCCGAAACGCAATGAATATAGAAGAAGTACGCGACTATTGCCTGACCCTGAAGCATACGACGGAGTCGCTCCCGTTCGATGAGGTGACGCTCGTCTTCAAGGTCGAGAACAAGATGTATCTGCTGATAGCGCTGGATGCGGCAGAGCCGCATATCGCCGTCAAGTGCGACCCCGAGCAGGCCGAAGAGCTGCGGGCACATTATACGGCCGTCGAACCGGCCTATCATCTTCATAAGAAATATTGGAACGGCATCTATCTGGAACGGGATATGCCCGACGACGAAATCCGCCGCTGGATACGTCACTCCTACGAGGAGGTGCTCCGAAAACTGCCTAAACGAATCCGCGAAACGTATGGTCTCTGAAACACCTGCCATCATCCGTCTGCGGGAAACGCACTCGACGAACCGGTATTTGCAGGAACAATTGCAAACGGGACATATACCGGCCGATGAGACGATCGTGGTCACGGATTTCCAGACAGCTGGCCGCGGACAGACCGGCAACACGTGGGAGTCGGAAGCCGGACAAAATCTTACGTTCAGCCTGCTCTATCATCCGGCATCGCTGCCGGCGAACGAATCGTTCCGGATCGCACAGATCGCCGCGCTGAGCGTAAAACGTACACTCGAGCGTTATGTTCGGGACATAACCGTCAAATGGCCGAACGATGTGTACCGGAAAGAGCAAAAAATCTGCGGTATCCTGATCGAGAACTTTCTTTTCGGTAAGTTTATCGCTCATTCCATTCTCGGCATCGGCCTCAACATCAACCAACAGATTTTTCACAGCGATGCCCCCAACCCGGTTTCACTCTCGCAAATCACCGGGAAGACCTACGATCGAATGGCGATACTCGAAGCATGGCATACGGAATTCCGGAGGTTGCGCCGACTGCTCGAAACGGGAGATGCCGCAGCCCTTCATGTCGAATATCTCCGTTCGCTCTATCGGCGCGACGGCTTTCATCGCTACCGGGATGCTTGCGGAGCCTTCGAAGCACGGATCGTCGATATCGAGCCGGACGGACACTACGTGCTCGAACGGCGTGACGGATCATTCTCCCGCTATGCCTTCAAAGAGGTGAGCTTCATCTGAGAACAACCGAATGACCTTCTGTCATATTATAGCAGCGTTCTTTCCATGCAAAATTTCGAGACGTACTCTCCACAGAATCTCCGGCTTTTTCGCTAATTTTGCTCGCATGAAAAGCAGAGACAGCATGAAAAGCATGGCTTGTTACAGGAGATCGCTCCTCCGGGCGCTCTTCTTCTCCCGGGTGATCGGTCTGATCATCGGGGTAGCCCTGTGTTTTTGCTGTATCACCTGCAAACAAAAGGAGGCGGCCGCTCCCGCGCCGACGGAACCGGCGCAGGTAAGGCTCGGCGGCGAAAAGCGCACGAACGACGTCACCCGATTCAACGACAGCGACGACCTCGAAAGCGATTTTCTTAATCCGCCCGCCTATGCACAGCCGCGCATCTGCTGGAGATGGCTCGAAGGAAACATCTCGAAAGAAGGTATCCGGAATGACTTGACGGAGATGAAGAAAGTCGGTATCCGCGGTGCGGTCATCTACGATACCGATTCATCATCGTATGATCAGGTAGAACGTACCAAGCCGGGACCCGGCTTTATTAGTCAGGCATGGCGTGACCTGTTCCGGTACGCCTGTGAGGTGGCAGACAGCCTTGATATGGAAATCAGCCTGAACCTCGGCAGCCGATGGCATAACGGAGGACCGTGGATCACCCCGGAACTGTCGTCGAAAAAATTAGTCTGGAGTCAGATCGATGTAGACGGAGGCAGACGCATCCAGACGAAACTGAATCTTCCGGAAGGTCTGCTCACACGCCCCGGCTCGGACGAACTCTACTATGTACCGGTGGCGGTACTGGCCGTCCGCCTCGACGAGGATAACATGTACACCGCTCCACTCGAACGTTTTAAGATCAAGGCCCTGCACACCATTCACGATATTCCCGAAATCAGCGGGCTGGGCTATCACTGGGAGGCCTTTATAAAAGAAGAAGAGTCTTACGATGACGATTTCAACACGCGCCTGAGCGATATTTACGACATCAGCTACAAGACGGATGCGGAAGGCAATCTCTCGTGGGAGGCGCCCGAAGGACGTTTTCGTATCTTCCGCTTTGTTTATACCGGAACGGGGCTTCAGGTTTCGTCGTCCGGCACAGAAGGGTTAACCATGGATTTTATGAGCGCCGAAGCGATGGACGTCCACTTCGACCATAGCGCGACGGTTTTGCTCAAAGACATGCAGGGCAAACATTGCGAAAGTTGGAAATACCTTCAGGACAACTGTTGGGAACCGGACGCCGCAAACTGGACGGAGTCGCTACCCCGGGAATTCAAGAAAACCAACGGCTATGACATCACCAAATACTTGCCCGTCATCACCGGACTGATTGTCGAAAACCGCGACGTGTCCAATCGTTTTCTGTACGACTTCCGGCGTACCATCAGCGATCTGATCTGCAAGAATCACTACGGACGTTTCAAGGCGCTGGCGCGTCAATATCGTCTGAGCATCCATCCCGAAAGCGGAGGGCCTCATCCGGCGCCGATCGACGCCCTGCAAAACCTCGGTCAAAACGATGTCCCGATGGGGGAATTCTGGCTTCGCGCGACGACTCATCGCATCCGGCCCGAAGAGCGCTTTTTTATCAAGCAGGCCGCTTCGGCCGCCCATATCTACAACCGCCGGTTCGTTGCGGCTCAAGGCCCGATGAGCATCGGCCCGATGTGGGAAGAAGATTTCCGTTACATGAAACCGACGCTCGACCGTGCGTACTGCGAAGGCATGAACCGCGTCATGCTTCATTGTTTTACGCACTCACCCGCGTCGGCGGGAAAGCCCGGCAACGCCTACTTCGCCGGCACCTGCTTCAATACGAACGTGACGTGGTGGAAGCAGTCGAAAGCTTTTCTGACATGGACTGCCCGTAACTCGATGATGCTCGCGCAAGGCAAACCCGTCAGCGATGTCTGCATTTATTATGGCGACAACACCCCGAATCAGGCTTATCTCAAACACCTCATCCCCGGACTGGGCGAAGGCTATGACTACGATGTCACCAACACCGAAGTCATCCTGAACCGCATGAGCGTGCGAAACGGACGGATTGTCTTGCCCGACGGCGTCAGCTATCGAATACTCGTACTGCCCGACCGCAGAGGGATCAAAGCCGAAGTGCTCACGAAGATCAAGGAGCTGGTAAGAGCCGGTGCGACTGTCGTCGGGCCGAAGCCGCGAACATCCGTCGGTTTGCGTAACTATCCGGCTGTCGTGAAGCAGATACAGGAGGATGCAGATTCGGTATGGGGCAAATCGTTCACCGGACGGCATCACTTTGGAAAAGGACGGGTGATCTGGGGCAAACCCTTGCGAACCATTTTGCAGGAGGCAGGCGTCGCTCCGGATATGGAATACAAAAGCCGGCGTTACGGAACGTACATCGATTACATCCATCGCACGCGGCAAGACGCGGAGATTTACTACGTGGTCAACCGTAGAGAGCAGCCCGAATGGGTAACCCTCACCTTCCGGGTGAAGAAAATGCAGCCCGAAGTATGGGATCCCATCGACGGCTCCCTTACGACACAACGCATTTTCACCGTCGAGAAAGACAACCGCATCACCCTGCCCGTATTTCTCGAGCCGTACGGCTCACGATTCGTCGTGTTCCGCAAACCGGTAACGGGCACTTATTTTACCGAGCTTTCGCGTAATGGCGTCTCACTCTTTCCCCGTCTGCCGGCACATACATTCTCAGGCGCTCCGGTCGTCACCCTGCCGGACGGTTCGTTCTATTTCCTGTCGGGCAAAAAGTACGAGTTGAAGAAGCATACGGGACGAAAAATCACGCTCTACAACTACGAAACGGAGACGATGGTGATCCGTACTCCGTGGAACGTATCCTTCGATCCGGCTTGGGGAGGTCCTGAAAAGACGACGTTCGACCGGTTAATCTCATGGGCGCATCATCCTGACAAAGGCATCCGTTACTACTCCGGCGCCGCCGTGTATGAGAATCGTTTTACACTGACGCCGCAACAGCGAAGAAGAAACCGGGTGATCCTTACGCTCGGCGAAGTATATCATGTTGCCGAAGTGACGATCAACGGTCGCTCTGCCGGCATCTGGTGGAATGCTCCTTTCGAGAAAGACGTGAGCGAATTTGTTAAAAGCGGTGTGAATACCCTCGAGGTGAAGGTTGTCAACCTTTGGCCCAATCGCCTGATCGGCGATCTTCAGTTGCCCGAAGAGGAACGGTTTACCCGCACGAACGTCCGCAAGTTCACGAAAGACGCTCCGTTGCTTCCTTCCGGACTGCTCGGCCCGGTCGGATTGACCTTTCGACCCGTTAAAAAGCCATAAGGTCCGGCTTTCCACGCCAATGATCTACCATCCGAAAGCTCCACCAATGATATCGAGCAGTTCATTCGTAATAGCTTGCTGACGAGACTTGTTGTATTCGACGGTAAGAGTGCTGATTAGATTATCAGCATTCTCTGTAGCCGCCTGCATGGAAATCATACGCACGGCATGTTCCGATGCACTTGAATCAAGCAAAGCGGTATACAGTTTCAACTTGACACTCTTCGGAATCAATACACGAAGCAAGGCTTCGCGCGAAGGTTCAACAATATACTCTGCCACAGACCACGTTTTCTCTTCTTGCAGTTTTGAAAGCACGAGTGGCAATATTGTTTCACGCTTTAACATCTGCTTACCAGCACTTTCAAAATGATAATAAATCAATTCCACCCTATCGAGTCTCTTCGCTTCGAACTCCCGGATTAAAGAGCCTGCAAATTCTGCAATCGTTGTATAATCGGGTTTCTCCGCAAGTCCTTCGAAGTTTTTTTCCACGATGTACCCACTCTCGCGAATCGCGTCGAAAACTTTTCTTCCGACAGTATACAGACGAATGTCTTCAGCAGACAACCGATCATATTCTTCGATCGTTTTCAGCGTTGCGCGTATAATGTTGGTGTTGAACGCTCCGCACAACGATCCATCGGAAGAAAAGGCAACAATCGCAACCCGCTTCACTTCGCGATCATCACAAAGCGAATTCGCATATTCGCCCGACAGTAATGAATTCATCACATGATGCAACGATGCAGAATAGGGAAGCATGTTTTCGATCGCATGCTGTGCCTTGTGAAGCTTTGCAGACGAAACCATCTTCATTGCCGAAGTGATCTTTCGGGTACTTCTGATTGACCGGATGCGTTCTTTTATTTCTTTCAGTGCCATTGTTTAATACACGACCCTATACATTTATCTACGTTCTAGACGACGATTCCAAACGGATACTGCCGGCCACTTTTTCGATAATCGTCGCCACCTCCATATCGAATTGTCCATTACGGAGCGGTTTCAACACATCGTCCTGATGATTATTTCGAAGTATCTGCAAGAAGGTCCGCTCGAATTCACGCACTTGCTCTACAGGAATATCTTTAAGCAAACCGTTTGTTCCACAATAAAGAATCGCGATCTGTTCTTCGACTGGCATCGGAGCATACTGTGGCTGAACAAGCAACTCCGTGTTCTTCTTCCCTTTATCAATGGCAAAAGCCGTTACGGAATCCAGATCACCTCCGAACTTGGTGAACGATTCCAACTCGCGAAATTGCGCCTGATCAATCTTCAGCGTACCAGCCACTTTCTTCATTGCTTTTATCTGTGCACTTCCTCCGACACGCGACACAGAGATTCCCACATTGACTGCCGGACGGACACCCTGATTGAACAGATCGTTTTCAAGAAAAATCTGTCCGTCCGTAATAGAAATGACATTCGTCGGAATATATGCGGAAACATCACCCGCCTGTGTCTCAATAATCGGCAGAGCCGTTAGTGATCCACCGCCCTTCACTTTCCCTACGAGGCTCTCCGGCAAATCGTTCATTTGTTCCGCCACATCCTGCTGACTGATGATCTTAGCTGCACGTTCCAACAGTCTCGAATGCAGATAAAAGATATCTCCGGGATAAGCCTCACGCCCCGACGGACGACGTAAAATCAACGAAATTTCACGATAAGCGACGGCTTGTTTGGAAAGATCGTCGTACACAACAAGAACATGCCGTCCCGTATCACGGAAATATTCACCGATCGCTGCTCCCGCAAAAGGTGCGAAGTATTGCATAGCCGCAGAATCCGACGCATTGGCCGCCACGACAATCGTATAGTCCAACGCCCCTTTTTCTCGCAACGTCTGAACCACTGAAGCCACCGTCGATCCTTTTTGCCCGATAGCCACGTAGATACAATAAACAGGCTGGCCCTCCTTAAAATTCGCACGTTGATTGAGAATGGTATCGATGGCGATGGCGGTCTTTCCCGTCTGCCGGTCGCCAATGATCAGTTCGCGCTGCCCGCGACCGATAGGGATCATCGCGTCAATTGCCTTCAATCCCGTTTGTAACGGCTGACTGACTGGTTGGCGGAAGATGACTCCCGGAGCCTTACGCTCCAATGGCATCCGGCAACGCACCCCCTGAATCTCGCCCTTACCGTCAAGCGGTGTACCCAACGGATCGATGACTCGTCCGAGCATCCCTTCGCCCACATCGACCGACGCGATTTCTTTCGTACGCTTGACAGAAAACCCTTCTTTAATCTTGTCGGTCGCACCGAGTAGAACGGCTCCCACATTATCTTCTTCAAGATTCATCACCACACCCATCACGCCGTTTTCAAACTCCAGCAGTTCATTGGCCTCGGCATTATGCAGTCCGTATATACGGGCCACGCCATCGCTGACTTGTAAGACCGTACCGACCTCATCGAATTCGAGTTTCATGTCTATCCCCTCAAGTTGCATCTTGAGCACTTCGGAGACTTCACTTAATTTTATATTGTCAGACATTTTATCCATGAATAAATATGATTAAATATGTTTTATCGCACATGTTCGGTTTCACGCATACCTATACCGGATGAAGCAAGCAACAGCCGCCTCAGTCGCGCAAGCTGTCCTCTGACGGAAGCATCTAATCGCATATCGTTCAGTTGAAAGATAAAACCTCCCCCCAGTGTCGGATCGGTATGTGCCGAAAATTCAACATCTCCCCGAGTCCGTTTTTCCACCTGCCGACGGATACGCGTGAGCATTTCTTCACTCATCGGCCGAGCCGATGTGAGGTGAACGATGCTGATATTCTTTCTCCTGCGATAATATGTCTGGTAACTTAGCACAATATCATACAACATACCCTCCCGGTTATTCTTCAGGATCAACCTGACAAAATCAAGATAGGACTGTTCGGGTCCGGAACCGGCAGCTTCTCTCAGTATTTCCTTTTTGTATTTGACGGGAACTACGGGGCTGGAAAGCGTATCGCGCAGTTTCGGAATGCCGCGGAGCATCGACGAGAGTGTTTGCATGCGTTGATAAAGCGCCTGCTCCTCGTTTCGTCCCAAAGCATACTCATACAATGCTTTCGCATATCGTATAGAAATCAATCCTGCATTCATCATTCTTCATTATCATCCGTTCACAACCCCGCCAGAGAGAGGCTGAGAACAGGTTGAATTTCCTTACGATCTAATTCTTTTCTATCTCGTCCAGCAAGTGGGCAATGAAAATCTCCTGCCGCGCAGGATCATCCAACTGCCGACGAAGCACTTTCTCTGCAATATCAACGGATAAGCGTGCAACCTGCCCACGAATATCACTCACAGCCTGCTGTTTCTGAGCATCTATCTGACGCATCGCTTCATCCAGTTGCTTCTGTGCCTCTGCAGCGGCTTCCTCCTTGGCATCCAGTATCATCTTGTCACTCTCAGCAGTAGCCTGCCGGATCAGCTCACTTTGACGCACACGGGCTTCGTCCAGAATGCCCTCCGACTCCATCCTGATCTCTGCCAACCTGCGATTTGCCTCATCGGCTGCCGCAAGCGATTGCTGAATATATTCCCGGCGTTCATTGACCATTCGGGTGATGACGGGGAAGCCGAACTTTGTCAATAGTCCGAAAACAATCAGAAAAGACAGCAACATCCAGAATAACAGTCCAAAATCGGGTGTTAACAATGACATGCTCTAAATCTTTTTTGTTAACTGTTCACAGCCATCAGACAAACAACGATTGCAAATAACGCCGCACCTTCAATTAATGCCGCGACAATAATCATCGACATGCGTACATCACTGGCTGCTTCGGGCTGACGTCCGATCGCTTCCATCGCGCTTGAACCGATTTTTCCAATACCGAGACCGGCTCCAATAACAGCAATAGCGGCTCCCAACGGTGCGGCAAATGCACCCAAGTTTGTTGTTGCTTGCAACATCATGTTTAACAGTGTCATAATCCTTTAATTTGAAATTATTATTTTTTGTTTTATTATTTCATTTCGTTACTTTTTCACGTTGATGCTCCGGTCTCGAAAGCCCGATAAACACGGCCGAAAGCATCGTAAACACATACGCCTGAATATAAGCGACAAGCAGCTCGAGACAGTTCATAAACACCGATAATAAAACGGAAAAGACTGTCATACCGGCATGCATTGCAGCCCCCATCTTAGCCGTGATAAATACAAGACAAGTAAGTGCGATGACAATAGAATGCCCTGCCATTATATTCGCGAAAAGACGAATCATCAAAGCAAACGGTTTCGAGATCAGCCCAAACAGCTCGATGATAGGCATCAGAGGAATCGGCACTTTCATCCACATCGGTACATCCGGCCAAAAGATATCTTTCCAATATGCCTTATTCCCAAACACATTAACGGCAACCATCGTGCAAATAGCAAGTGTGAATGTAATTGCAATGTTTCCGGTCGTATTGGCTCCTCCCGGAAAAATCGGAATTAACCCCATCAGGTTGTTAATAAAGATAAAGAAAAATGCCGTCAGGAGATACGGAGAATATCGCGCATAATCTTTTCCGATACTTTTTCGTATCACCTCATCTTCGATATTCATTACAAACATTTCAACAGCTCCCACGAATCCACCCGGAACGGCATACTTGGGATGGCATTTATACCATCTCGCAACAGACAGAAAGATGACCAGCATGATAATCGAATTGATGATCAACGCCAGCGCATTTTTTGTCAAAGAAATATCCAATGGGCGTACTTCCGCACCACCGACATCACGTTCGACAATCTTTCCGGCATGATCCCCTCTGGACGCAATGTAAAAGCTTTTATATGATACATCGTGTGTAAGATGAGAAGATGAAAACACGTGCCATCCCGTCGTCGAAGAATAAACAATCACCGGCAAGTAAATTGACAGGTGCCGATCGTTGATCGTTGTAATATGCCACCAATAACGGTCTTGTACATGATCAAAGATAATCTCTACCGCATTGATTTCAGGCTTATGGTCTTGGGCATACACAGAAGAAGACGGCACGACGGTCAGGAGACCGATCATACCCATCAGCACTCTGATTTTTATACCACTATACTTTCTTCTCATCTTTTGGGGTCCTCGTTCTTTTATGATGCTTGTGTTGAGAATCGATATTGTACAGCACAAACAATTTGACGCACATAAACCAAATATAAAACAGCCCGAAGGTAAGTAAAAACGCTCTACATTGTACATGGATCCGGTAAACGTAATAAAACAAAAGGCAGGCCGAGAGAATAAACTGCGAAGTGTTTAACAACATCAGCCGCGCAACAGCACGTCCGGGATGCAAACGTTTGCTCTCGATACGAGACACCGCCAACAGTACCGTCAGACCTAACAAAAAGAAATACACGGGATTCAGGAGCATATACGACGTATAGCTTTTCGGAAAAAACCGGTAGACAACCGCCAGTTCAATGATTCCAAACACCAAGATACTTCCGAGCACAAATGTATTGACCGTTTTATGTGAATATGCACTACTCATTTTTCTTATTCTGATCACAATACATGTTTTATATCTCTACACAGGCCGTTATCTGGTCCGCTTTCACTTCTACAAATCCGCTTCGTATAGCTATGCGACGGGCTTCTCCACCCGAAGCAACATAACATTCGATTTCTCCTTCGACTAATGACGAGATGATCGGTGCATGCTTCGGCAAGACTTCGAATCGCCCTACTTCACCTGGAAATACAATACGTGAGCATTCTCCTTGATATACGATTCCGGAAGGAGAAATCATCCTTATTTTCAACATCTCCTTATTTTTTATCTACCTGATCTTTGATTTTCGCAGCCTTTTCTTTTGCATTTTCAATCGTTCCGACATTCAGGAAGGCTTGCTCGGGCAAATCGTCTACTTCGCCGTCAAGAATCATTTTGAAGCCTCTTATATTATCTTCGATTGAAACCATCACACCGGGAACCCCGGTAAACTGTTCTGCCACAGAAAACGGTTGCGACAAAAAGCGCTGCACGCGGCGAGCACGATTGACGGTCAACCGATCTTCGTCCGACAATTCTTCCATGCCGAGAATCGAAATAATATCCTGCAACTCTTTATTGCGTTGCAGAATCTGTTTCACACGTTGCGCCGTACGATAATGTTCTTCTCCGACGATATTCGGATCGAGGATGCGAGAGGTAGACTCGAGCGGGTCAACGGCCGGATAAATACCTAATTCTGTAATTTTACGACTTAATACCGTCGTCGCATCAAGATACGAGAATGTTGTTGCCGGCGCAGGGTCCGTTAGGTCATCAGCGGGAACATACACCGCTTGTACCGATGTGATGGAGCCGCTTTTAGTCGAAGCGATACGCTCTTGCATATTTCCCATCTCAGTAGCCAAGGTAGGCTGATACCCAACCGCTGAAGGCATACGCCCGAGCAAAGCCGACACCTCACTGCCTGCCTGAGTAAAGCGAAAGATATTGTCGATAAAGAACAAAATATCTCTCGAACCTCCCCCCGTATCACGAAACGACTCAGCAACAGTCAGACCCGATAAGGCCACTGATGCACGTGCTCCGGGCGGCTCATTCATCTGACCGAAGATCAGCGTAGCCTGAGATTTTTTCAACTCTTCGTAATCAATCTTCGATAAGTCCCATTCTCCTCGTTCCATCGCTTCCTCAAACGCTTTCCCGTAACGAATGACACCAGACTCGATCATCTCACGCAAAAGATCGTTCCCTTCACGCGTACGTTCACCTACTCCGGCAAAAACAGAGAACCCGTTATGCCGCTTGGCTATATTATTAATCAGCTCCTTAATCAACACTGTCTTACCCACACCGGCTCCGCCGAACAGACCGATTTTTCCACCCTTCAGATAAGGCTCCAGCAAATCGATCACCTTGATCCCGGTAAACAAGACCTCTTGCGATGTCGAAAGGTCTTCGAACTTAGGAGGCTCACGATGTATCGGCATAGCTCCGGCTTCGTCCAAAGCGGTCATACCATCAATGGCCTCACCGATAACATTGAGTACACGTCCCTTCGTCTGTTCACCGACAGGCACACGGATCGGTGCATAGTCCGACACGGCCTCCATACCCCGTCGCAGACCATCGGTCGAGTCCATCGCCACCGAGCGTACACTGTTCTCGCCAATATGCTGCTGTATCTCAGCTATGAGCACCCGCCCATCGGGCCGTTTGATCGAAACGGCATCATGAATAGACGGTAGCTGAATGATGGTATCGGAATCATCTTTCTCGAAACTGATATCGATTACCGGACCGATGATCTGAGAAATATATCCTGTTATCTTTTTCTCCATATTTTTTAATCCTCATTCATAAATTAGGCACAAAGATATGAATATTAAAATGTTATTTATTGATGAAAAAGTCATCGAAAATGTTCATTTTGGATATTTCCAGTGGCTTCCTATTCCGAACAGAGCCTTTAAGCAGGCTGCGTATTGGCGATGGGCGTTTTTTAGTACTGAACTTTAATCAAGGAATAAAAATTGAATTTTGTACATCCGTTGATACGAAACCATTCAGCTCGCCTATTGCCAGCACAATATTAGCCGGCGTTATTTTTTATCTCTTCTAATCTGTTTCAAGGCTTCCTCTATTACCATATCTTTTTCTTTCATAAACATATCAACATTCTCCTTTACTTCTACATCTGGTTTTATTCCGATTCCAATAAATTTGTTCCCGTCAGCATCCCATTCATTTTTAGTACAAATTTGAGCATTAATCCCGTAGCCAAGTTCTATATGTATAGGATTGCCTGTGCTTCCTCCTGTGGGCATACCAATGATTTTCCCTTTTCTAGTACTACGAAAAGCCACACAAAAATTTTCGGCAGATGAAAATGTCACCGCATTTACCAATAACATTACCGGCTTGGTATATACATTCTCTTCATTCACAGGAATTAAATCATCCGGGGTTTCCATATACCACTCTTGCGGATATCCCCATGAACCATGTGCGGCAATGTACATACGACTGCTCCAATTACCCATCTTTACAGGCTTGCCGGACAAATGACGAATAATATAGTCGGCATTTCCAGAGTTTCCCCCCATATTGTCCCTCAAATCTATAATCAGAGCATCTGTCTTTTTGATGTTTTGATACAGAACATCAAATTCCTTTTTAAAGTCATTGCCCATAAAGGTATTTATTTTCAATAACCCCACATTGCCGTTTAATATTTTGTAATCAAATGTATTATTGGCTATATCCCAGTTTATGTTTCGATGACTTTCGATTGTAAAGGTTTTACCATCCCGATTTTTAAATAAAATTTTTGATACTCTTGAACCTTTCTCCTTTGTCAATTCAAAACCTGCATAAGGGGAATAATCCAACCATTGTGATGTTGAATATGATACCAATGGACGTTTATAAAGATTTACATACTCTATCACATCCAATCCATCAATTTTTACGATTTCACTTCCTATTTCAACACCTTGTTTTTGAAAATCGCTACTTAACACGTTTGTTACAAAAACTCGGTCGTCTATCCGTTTTGTTTTGAATGGAAAAGGTTTTATCCAATCCAAGCTATTGTCCGAATTGGCTTCATATACGTAAGTGTGCCCATCTTGTAATTCGATCGATAAACGTTGTAATTCCCGTACATACTCTTCTTTTGATTTTGTTGCCAAAAGTTTGGGGAGAGTCGCTAAACAGAGACTGTCCCAATCGAATGTCAAATTGTTGTAAAATACATAATTATATTTCACCTCCGTGCAAAATTTTGACAAGACATATGCTTTTTGTCCATCAGTAAAGTCTTTCGAAGCATCCTGCGCTTTCAAATTAACAGCACTTAATATTGATACAGAGAAGAGCAATAAAAAAATTCTTTTCATTGTGAATTTACTTTCTATAATGTTAGCCAACAGAGAAATAAATGGATTACTTCTGCTTTAAGCTCGATGATTTGTCGACCGACATGGTTACGGTACAATCGCCTGTGTACATGACATCCGATCCGCCTCCTACTTTGGCCGATAGCCGTTCCGTGCAGTGGATATCGGCATCGCTTCCACCCGAAACGGATAGGTCACAGTCTTTTATCACGAATCGGTGGGCATTGAAATCGCTACCGCCCGAAATGGACACGCTGCAAACGTTGGCATGACCTGACAGATCTCCGTCACTACCGCCCGAGATCGCTAAATCACACCGTTCAGTCTCTACCGAAGCGTTGAAATCGCTGCCGCCGCTACATGCCACGTCCAGCGTCTTCACATTGATGTCCCCTTTGAAATCACTTCCTCCCGAACAGGTTACTGAAAGTGCATCTCCCTGTAAGGTCGTATTTTTCGTATACACATCGCTGCCGCCACTGGCCGAAATCGCAGTGAGTTGTCCCGTATTCGGCACGATAACTTTCGGGCTTTTCCCATTGAAGCGATACCCATACCCTTGCTTCATTTTAATCTTTAACGTACCGTCTTCCACTTTTGTTTCCACGTATTCCTGAAGGTTTTCATCGGCAACCACGACAATACCACTCGTCAGATCGCCGGAAATTTCAACATCCAGTCCGCTTCCTACGCTAAGCGCCTTGTAGCGCCCTACACTTCGTTGACGTTCGACTGTCTGCCCGTCTCCTTTAATGCGCCCTTGCGCAACACAACTCATTGTCGCCACAAGCGCAATGACCGATAATAAAATTGTCCTCATCATGATATTTATTTTCATAATTCAATGATAAGACGTAAAAAACGCAGAAATGTTACACTTACCGCCCTGCGGATTCCTGTGACAGGTCTGTTAAAATTCGGATGTAAAGTGGAATTGTATCTCCGGAAAATCTTGCTGCGCCATCGTCAGCACATACGCCGAGTCGGCCAGATACACATCCCTCCCTTCATGGTCGACAGCCATATACTGCGCCTTACGCTTCTTGAAACTGTCGAGCATCGCTTTATCGTCACTTTCTATCCAGCATGCCTTGTAAAGGTTGATCGGTTCCCAGCGGCATTGCGCGCCATACTCGTGGAGCAGGCGGTACTGAATGACTTCAAATTGTAACTGCCCGACCGTACCGATAATCTTACGACCATTAAACTGATTCGTAAACAGCTGGGCTACTCCTTCGTCCATCAACTGATCGATGCCTTTGTTAAGCTGCTTGGCTTTCATCGGATCGGCATTCTCGATGTATTTGAACATCTCGGGTGAGAAACTCGGAAGTCCCTTGAAATGAAGCTCTTCACCTCCGGTCAGACTATCGCCGATCTTGAAGTTTCCCGTATCGGGCAGCCCGACGATATCGCCGGCAAACGCTTCATCTACGACTTCTTTACGCTGCGCCATAAACGCCGTCGGACTGCTGAAACGCATCATCTTCCCGAAACGCACGTGCTTATAGTTCGCGTTCCGCTCGAACCGTCCCGAGCAAATCTTCACGAACGCGATGCAACTGCGGTGATTCGGATCCATATTGGCATGAATCTTAAAGACAAATCCGGAGAACGCCTCTTCGTCCGGACGAACGATCCGCTCGACAGCCTGCACCGGGGAAGGCGGCGGGGCGATACGTACAAAGCAGTTCAGCAACTCGCGCACACCGAAATTATTCAAGGCCGAGCCGAAAAAGACCGGAGCCACATCGCCTTTCAGGTACGTCGCCTTGTCGAATTCGGGATAGACCCCATTGATCAGTTCCACATCAGCCCGCAACTTCTCGGCCAGCGAAGCATCGATATGCTTTTCCAGCTCAGGGCTGTCGATATCTTTAAACTCGATACTTTCCGTCACCGTCTGCTTACTCGGCATATACAGATCGAGTTTCTGTTCGTAAAGGTTATAGACGCCTTTGAAACGCACGCCCATCTCGATCGGCCAGCTTAACGGGCGAACGCTGATTTTCAGTTCGCTCTCAATCTCGTCGAGCAGATCGAACGGCGACTTCCCTTCGCGGTCCATTTTATTGACAAAAACAATCACGGGAGTCTTTCTCATCCGACAGACTTCCATTAGCTTACGGGTCTGCGCTTCCACACCCTTGGCCGCATCGACAACGATGATCACACTGTCGACCGCCGTCAACGTGCGGAACGTATCTTCCGCAAAATCCTGATGACCGGGGGTGTCGAGGATATTGATCTTATATCCCTCGTAATCGAAAGCCATCACCGAAGTTGCCACCGAGATGCCGCGCTGCTTCTCGATCTCCATCCAATCGGAAGTTGCCGTGCGGCGTATCTTGTTCGATTTGACGGCTCCGGCCACGTGAATGGCGCCTCCGAAAAGGAGGAGCTTCTCGGTAAGCGTCGTTTTCCCCGCGTCGGGGTGACTGATGATTGCGAATGTTCTGCGTCGATGTATCTCGTCTGTTAAAGTCATTTGTTTCTATAATTAAGGGTTTGTTGTCAAAGCGCCGACGCATCCGGTCAAGCTCTCTTCCCACGCCGGTATCCGGAGGCCGAACGCCTGTTTGATTTTCGTCTTGTCGAGTACGCTGTAGGCCGGTCTGGTCGCCCGCGTGGGGTATTGGTCCGTCGTGATCGGATGAAGCGTACATCTGCGACCGCCCATCTCCATAATCTTCCGGGCAAAGTCGTACCAACTGCATACGCCCTCGTTCGAAAAGTGATAGATGCCGGGCGCCCATACCGGATGCGCCAGTATCTTCAGCATGGCATCGGCCAGATCGCCGGCATACGTGGGCGTTCCCACCTGATCGGCTACGACGCTCACCTCGCTCCGCTCAGCGCCGAGACGCAGCATCGTCTTAACGAAGTTCTGCCCGACCTCCGAATAGAGCCATGCCGTGCGGATAATGACCGCATCGGGAAGGACTTCCTGCAAGGCTTGTTCGCCTGCCAGTTTGGTACGGCCATAAACCGACGTGGGCGCCGTCGGGTCGTCTTCGCGATAAGGGCGTTGTCCCCGTCCGTCGAACACATAATCGGTCGAGATATGAATGACATGCGCACCGTGCTCAGACGCTACCTCGCTGATGTTGCGCACCGCATCACGATTGATCCGCATGCACCGTTCGGCATCGTCCTCAGCCTTGTCAACGGCCGTATAAGCCGCACAGTTCAAGATATACCCGATGCCGTTGGCATGTACGTATTCCGTCAACTGTGCTTTGTCGCAAATGTCGAGTGCATCGACATCGGTAAAATAAAACGTCCATTCCGGGTGATGATTCGCCCGTTGCTGCAGGGCGCTTCCCAATTGTCCGTTCGCACCCGTTACCAAAATTGATTTCATCCTGTTCTCGTTTTTTTGTCAAGATACCGTTTCCGATTCCTTGTATTTGGCAGCCAGAAAAGAGAGAAACGTATGAATCTGTTTCATCGCTTCCTGTGTCTCGGCACTGACGGGCCTGCCTTGCATCCGCAGCAGCAGATAACCGTAGAGGGCGGTGAAGCAGGTCTCGATCTCCGGCATCTCGGCGCCTCCCGCCTTGGCACGCAACTGCACGATCGATGGCAAGGTTTTGTAGTACAAGGCGCCATACGTCGTTTCACGCGGCTCTGTGAGCAGTGACTGATGTAACTCTGTCAGCGAAAGAATCACATTCCGGTTGATCTGCAAATGCCCGCGTTCCGTCACTCCTTCGTTACGCATCATGTCTATCAACTCCTCATACCAGCGAACTATTTCGGCCTTTACCGTCGCCGGCTGGTCATACTGTTCGATAAGGGTCTCCCGAATCTTGTCGATATCCAATCCGTTGGCACGGATCAGGTCCTCCACCTGCCACATGTAAAGCAGATATTCGACCATATTTTCCTTTCTTTTCTGTTGAGCCACTATCATAGCGGGCACAAAAGTAGCAACTTCCGGACAAATGTCAATTGCAAACAAGCAATTTAATCGTACTTTTGCCGAAGAAACAATACGATAAACGATGAAAACATCCGTCCGACTCATCCATACGGGCTATTTTTATGCCGACGGGGGCTGCATGTTCGGCGCC
>ERZ772960.781-NODE-781-length-26807-cov-5.283941_pt1 | contig 26807 bp, 22 predicted proteins | sample MGYA00580678_ERZ772960 | MGnify/ENA primary metagenome ERZ772960 (study PRJEB29015, sample SAMEA2737930) | human oral metagenome | biome: human oral; feature: human-associated habitat; material: dental | place: China | collected 2059 ... | reverse complement strand
ATTACCTAACACCCGCTTCAACCTGACATTACGGACAAGCCGCAAAAGCAGGTTAAGCGAATGTTAGACGGATTGCCCAGTGGGCAACTTTTTCCTTTTACCATTTGATTGTAGTAGAAAACAATGCTATAATAATACTGAAGTATGCATGTATACGGAGGTTTGTATGGCAAATGCAACATTAGTACAGCTAAAAGTCGATTCAGAAATTAAAGAAGATGTTTCAAGAATATATGAAAATTTAGGGTTGGATTTACCGACTGCAATAAGAATTTTTTTCAAGAAAAGTATTGCTGTGGGAGGATTACCGTTTGAATTACGAGAAGAAAATACCAGATGGAAAATATATGATCAAGTTCGAAAAAGTATTCAGGACAATAATGTTCCGGAAATGTCGCTTGAAGAAATAAATGCAGAAATTGCTGAAACCAGAAAACAGGTATTCGGCAAATGAAAAAATATGTTGTTATTGATACAAATGTTTTGGTTTCTGCATTGATAACACGAAATGAAAATGCTCCAACTGTAAAAATATTAAAATATCTTTCTCAAAATAAAATAGTACCGGTATACTCTTCGGAGATAGTAAAAGAATACTATGAAGTTTTAAGAAGAGAAAAATTTAAATTATCTGATGAAATTGTATCGGCTTTAATAAAAGATATAGTCAATAATGGATTAGAAGTAAGAAATGTTGTTGAAGTCAAGGAAGAAATACCGGATCCGAAAGATGTAATATTTTATGCAGTTACATTGACAACAAGAGATAAAGATACATTTTTAGTTACAGAGAATGGAAAACATTTTCCTGCAAAATCTTTTATAGTAACACCGGCTAAATTAATGGATATACTTGAAAAAAATTAAAGTAACGTCTAACACCCGCTTCAACCTGCCATTGCGGACAAGTCGCAAATGCAGGTTAAGCGGATGTTATAGCGACAGGCCACCGGTCTGCTAGGAAGAATAAAAAATTATGCTAAAAAAAATTATAAATGCCTTTAGTAAAAATTACTTCGATATTTATATCGGAAAAATATATGAAGATCTTCCCGGTATTACCGCAAATTATTATTTTACAAATTCAATAAAGAAAATACCTAATAAAGATTTTATTGGCTTGCCGAATAGTACATTCAGATTACTGATGTTTACAGTCCGCTTATTAAAAGAAAATAAAGAAACGGAAGTAAGAATATTTGATGGAGAATATGTATTAATTCTTTGCAAAAAAGGTAATAAAATTTATGTTTATTATCAATGGAAGTATTGTATAAATAAAATCAATGAGAATTTTGTAGAATGGAAAAACAGATCTACGAAAAAGAAACTGTTTTACAAAGGAAAGTATTTAGATTTTATAAAAACAATATACAACATTTCATTGAGATTACAGAAAAAATTTGAAAAATATGGTATATGTTCAGATGCAGAATCGGAATTGTATCAACAAATTCTTGTTCTGGAAAAGCACATAAAAAAAACAGAAAAATCTTTCAAAGATTAATAAAGATATTTCAGAAAGCAAGTCAAACTTACTTTTTAATATGTTATTATCTGAATATGATTTTAAATCAACATTCCCATCGGAAGGATTCTTAGATGTTACAGAAACAGCGGAAAATTTTAATACAAAAGAATTTGATGAATATGTAAATAATAAGAACAGGAATAGTAATTCAGCAAGTCAAGTTTGCCGAATTAATAAAATTGAACTTTAGTATTTGAACGAAGATATGCAAGATTTTAAGATAGATGTAAACGATATCAGTTGGTTAGATGGAAAAATTAAAAATAAATGGGACTTATGTGCTCATGGACATGTTACGGTCAAAATAGGTTCATATTCAGATGAGTATTTTGGAGGCAGCGTAAGCGCAACGGCTTTATACCTCTTAAAAACACTTACGCGCGACCATATTTCAGGAACGGAAATCCAGATAGTTCCTTGTTGCGGTTTTGGTATGTGTTCAGAAGAACCTGATGGATTTGGTGAAATCTGTAAAATTATAGGTTGTCCCGATGGATTAGATTGGACGGTAAAGCATGATGGTAATTTTATCCGTTTAATTTCAAAGAATGATATAACAGTTTCCGTTCCTTTTGCTCAATATAAAACGGAGGTGTTTGCATTTTCGGATAAAGTTAAACAATTTTATGATTCCGGCTTGCCTCGCAATATTTCGGATTGTGACAAACACGATATAGCAGGCTTTAAGGCATTTTGCGATGAATGGAAAATGCATTATGAAAAATGGGGTTATATATTTGGAAACGACATTCGGATTTATCGAAGTAAAATCAAAATGTTTATAAATGATATAATAAAAAAAATCACATAACGGCGCCCCAAAAGCTCCCCAACACCCGCAACCCCCCGTGATTACACAAAAAGCGTTTTGTGCTATACTTGTGCCATGTCGTTACGAAAAACAAAGATCGTCTGTTCGATAGGCCCCGCAAGCAATAACGATGACATTGCGGCAAAGATGATACGCGCGGGTATGGATATCGCGCGCTTTAACTTTTCACACGGTACGCACGAAAGCCAAAAAGAGATGATGGAGCGCATCCGGCGCCTGTCGCGCGAAATCGGAAAACCGGTTGCGCTTATGATGGATTCCAAAGGTCCTGAAATCAGAACGGGCATCGTGCCGGACAATAAAACGATTACGGTAAACAAAGGAGAGCGCGTCATCGTAACTGCCGACGACAGTCCCGTTACGGCGGCGAACGGAAAGGACGCGGCGCATATTTCGCTTTCGTGGCGCGACTTGCCGAAGCGTATTCAAAGCGGGCACAAAATCCTCATCGCCGACGGCCTGCTCGAATTGGATGTCGAATCGTCGGACGGAACACAGGTCGTGTGCACGGCGGCAAATACGGCGACTATCGGCAGCAAAAAAAACGTCAACCTCATCGGTCTGCATGCGGGGCTTCCGATTATGAGCGAACAGGATAAGGCCGATATCGCGTTTTCGGTACGGATGAACTGTGATTTTATCGCCGCAAGCTTTACGAGCTTTGCGAGCGAAGTGCACGAAATACGGCGCTATATCGAATCGCTCGGTTCGAATATGAAGATCATCGCCAAAATCGAAAATGAAGAAGGCCTCGACAATATCGCAGAAATCGCGCAGGCGGCCGACGGCGTTATGGTTGCGAGGGGCGATATGGGCGTGCAGCTTCCGATCGAGCGCATTCCGCTTGCACAAAAGCGCATCATCGAAGAGTGCCGCAGGGCGGGAAAGCCCGTCATCACCGCGACGCAGATGCTCGACTCGATGATCGTCAATCCGCGCCCGACGAGAGCCGAACTCACGGACGTCGCGAACGCGATCTTCGACGGTACGGATGCCGTCATGCTTTCGGGTGAAACGGCAAACGGCGCATATCCTGCCGAAGCGGTCGAAACGATGGCGCGCATCGCGCAAACGGTCGAAGACAGCGAAGAATACTGCGCACGCATCAAAGCCGCTCCTCCGATCCCTGAAGGAGATGTAACGATCGGCAGGATTATGGCGCAGATGGCGTATGAAACGGCGGACAAAACGAAAGCGCTCGTCATCATCGTCCCGACGATGAGCGGCAACACCGCGCGCATGATAAGCACGTTCCGCCCAGAACAGGCAATCCTCGCCGTCACTCCGAACAAACAAGTGCAGCGACAAATGCTCATCGACTGGGGCGTTTTTCCGCTTCTTTCGAAAACGGCCGACGACAGCGAAGACATGGTGCAAAATGCGGTAAAGATCGCCCTCGACAACGGCTTTGTCCGCCAAAGCGACAGGATCATCCTGTGCGCGGGCATCCCGCTCGTAAGTCCGATCCCCGTAAATACGATCCGAGTTCTCCTCGTCGGAAACGTATTGGCGCGCGGCCGATCGGGGGGCACGGCATCCGATGTGTCCCGCGTATCCGGAAGAATCGTAAAAGCCTCTTCGCCCGAAGACGCCGTTTCCATGCTCCGCCGCAAAACCGGCGAAATCCTCGTCTGCCCTTCCCTCGACGAAAGCTGGATTCCGATCCTCCGCCTCGTCGACGGCGTCATTTCGGAAGGCACGAATGAAATCCCCGCCGACACGATGAAAATGATAAACACGAATATCGTTTGGCTGAACGAAGCGGGAAAAGACGCCGGTACGATCGAAAACGGACTGACCGTGACGATCGACGGAAAAGATCTGCTCGTATATGAAGGAAAGATGTAGCGGACGAAGCGAAGCGGAAGAACCGGCTTTTCAGGGTTCCGCTTCCGCTTCATTCTCCGCAAACTTCATCCTTTGCGGAGAACGGCTTCGCCGCCCTTACAATCCGGCGTAGGCTTTATTTTGAAAACAGCCACTATTCTTTCCACGGAAATATCAGCGATTTGAACGAACGGGGACCGAGAGTCTCTTTATCGTTTTGCAAAAGTTCGTCCCACGGAATGTATCGCTTTTCTTTCGGCGTCTTCAACTCCGGATGCGCTTCATAATAATCGTATTTATACAAACGCAGACGAAGCGCGTTTACCTGTGCAAGAGTGATGCCCGAAAGAGACGGCAAAAGACCGAAAAAAAAGACGCTCAGCACCGTAAGAAAAAAATCATACAGCGCCGTAAACAGAGAAAACGGAACATTGTCAAAAAATATGAGAAAGCATTTTTTCAGACATTTTTTAAAATCGTTGTGCATGAGAGAGCGGATCGCAACGAACCATTGAAGAGAAAGCAGCGTAAAGACGACGAGCCACACGAACATCGCACCGATAAATATTGCAACGAGCGTTTTTTGCGCAAAATAAAAGGGAATGCACACATACGCTGCAGCTCCTACGACGGCGAGGACAAGACCGAATCGGATGCCGTCGGCGATACACGACGGAATCGCCCGAAAAAAATCCGCAATGTGCGCGCTTCCAAAATTTGCCGCAGAAAAAGCGACTTCTCCCGATGCGAGGGCGAGTATCGATATGACGATGCCTGAAACGAGAATGAGAGCTATGACGACAGGCACGCTTTGCTGCAACGCATAGATGAGCGAAAGAAGTCCCAAAGACACGGCCATGACGACGAGATTTATGACGATGAGCGTGAGCATATTATCCCAGCCGTCGTAAAAATTTTTTTTGATAAAGAAAAGATACATACGGCATTGTACAGCTATTTGATTCGGAGCGCAACAAGGTGTATACTTTTATTATGCAAACGGATATACGGCAGAGCATGTCGCTCGTATCGCGCATACATTCGGCGGCGGCGGATTTTCTCATAAAGCGCCTTGCGGAAAAGGGTTTACCCGACTTCGCGTCTTCTCACGGTTTTATTTTATTCCAGCTCGCGGCAAAAGACGCGCTTACGATGAAAGAGCTTTCGGAAAAAATCAACCGCGACAAATCGACTGCGACCGTTTTGGTGCGAAAACTCGAACGCGACGGATTTGTAAAAACTTCTCCCTCTCCCGGAGATGCGAGAAGCAAACTCGTATCGCTCACGCGTAAAGGAAAACGATACAACGACGTAACGGCCGAGCTTGCAAAGGATCTGCTTAAAATATTCTACAAAGGATTTTCCGAAACCGAAAAGAAAAACGCTTTCGCCTTTCTCACGCGCATTGCAGAAAATTTTTCTCAATAAGACGAAAGACCGTCCGCATACGATGCAGGCGGAACGGCCGCACGCATCGACCAACGGCGGATGCGGTATTTCGCGAACGCTGTGTTTTCATATTGCATTCATGCGAGTGCGGTCACATGCTTGACAAAAGTTTTATATAAAACTATATTTATCGGCAAGAGGTAATTCATTATGAAAAAATCGATATGCGCCGCAGCACTCACGGCTTTTCTTTTGGCTTTGTTTTCGTGCAGCGCAAAAAAAACTCAAGCTCATTCCATCGCGGTTTTCGTCCCCGGCATCATAGCCGATAGCCCCATCTATGCGATGCTCGCCGAAGGCGTGCAGCATGGCGTCGCTTCATACAACGACGGAAAAAATGCAAGCGCGCAGGCTTCCGTCACGGTGCTCGAAGCGGGAACGAACCAAGCCGAATGGTCGGCAAAGCTCACCGCCCTCGCTGCGGAACAAAAATACAGCGTCATCATTTCGTCGAATCCGTCGCTGCCGGAACTCGTCGAACCGCTTACCGTGCAGTTTCCGAATCAAAAGTTTATTCTGCTCGACGCCTATAAGTCGGGCAACTCGTCGGTCGCAACCGTTCGCTACAATCAACACGAACAGTCGTATATGACAGGCTATATGGCGGGTCTCATGACGAAGTCGAAAAAGATAGGTCTCATTGCAGGACAGGAATATCCGGTCATGAACAACGTCATACTTCCCGGCTACAAAGAAGGCGCGGAAGCCGCTTCTCCCGGTACGGCGGTCGATTTCCGCGTCGTCGGCAACTGGTACGATGCGACGAAAGGCGCCGAACTTGCAAATGCGATGTATTCGTCCGGAGTCGATGTGATCCTTCCGATCTGCGGAGGAGCGTCGCAGGGCGTCATCAACGCGGCGAAAGAAAAGGGAAAATATCTCGCATTTTTCGATAACGCGAGTTTCGATCGCGCACCCGACAATATCATATCGTGCACACCGCTCAATCAGGCGAAGATGGCGGAAAACGTAACGCTCGACTACCTTACGGGTAAAACCGAATGGGGTACGGCGAAAACCGTCGGCGTCGCGGACGGTTTCGTGAGCTTTGTACAGGATGCGCCGAATCGTAAAAACGAAGCTATAACGGATGAAATGCGTGCAAAGATGCGAGATGTCGTCGCGAGTATAGAAAACGGCACGCTCGTCCTCCCGCAAAATTGACATGACAAATTTTTATTAATTAATTTACTATGGATGTTGCGCTCGAACATATTTCAAAACGGTATCTGCACAAAACGGTGCTCGAAGATCTTTCCCTCGTCTTTCAGGGCGGCATGATTCACGCGCTGCTCGGAGAAAACGGCGCGGGAAAATCGACGACGGCGGCTGTTTTAAGCGGCGCGCTCGAACCCGACGGCGGCAGGATTCTCATCGACGGAAAGGCCGTGCGGTTTTCTTCTCCGCGCGATGCCCTTCGCTCAGGCATCGTCTGTGTACGGCAGCGGCCGCTCATCGCCGACGGTATCAGCGTATGGGAAAACATCCTACTCGGAACTGAATACGGAGCTGCGGGAAAAAAGCTCAAAAAGGGTGAAATCTTTTCGCGCGCGGAATTGTTAAAATCGAAATGGGCGCCGCACTTAAACTTTCGTTCTCTCGCCGCGCATATCGGAGGAGATGAACGCTTTTATACGGCGCTCATCTCGGCTCTCATACGCGAGCCGCGTATGCTTATTCTCGACGAGCCGTCCGCGCTCCTCGACCGGGAACAGAGGCTTTCCCTCTATGCAAATATCCGCGAACTTGCAGATAAGGGGATGAACGTCATCGTCATCACGCACATCATGCAGGAAGCTTCTCGCTATACCGATACGGTAACCGTACTGCAAAAGGGAAAGGGTGCCGAACGCTGTGAGCGGAGCGCTCTGTATGTGCCGAAGGCAAAATCGGAAGCCGCACAGCTTCATACCGTTCGTACGGGAAAAAGCGGCTATTGTATTTCGTTCGAACACATCGGCGTACGGCCGAAAAAGCGGCCGGCTCTTTTCGACGTGTCGTTTACCGCGAAGAGCGGCGGTATCACCCTCATCGAAGGCTTGCCCGAAAGCGGGCTCGGTACGCTCGAAAACGTCGTCACGGGTATGGAAAGCGCACGTACGGAGGGATTGTGCCGCATCAAAACGGCGGAACGAAGCTTATGCATCGATCTCAAATCGGGAAAGTGGACGCCGTATTTTTTACGAACCGAAGCGAAACTCCGTACGGCTATCATCCCGTCGGACAGAACCTTCCGCGCGTCGAATCCCGGTCTTTCGATCGAACAGCTTTTATGCGCAATGTACAGCGGAAAGAGCGCGAACGAATATGCGACGCGCCTGATAGAAAAAGCGAAGGTTTCGATCAGGCCCGATGAAAAAGCATCTGCGCTTTCGGGCGGTATGCTGCAGCGCTTAATCCTCGCGCGCGAATTCGAAAACGATCCGAATTTGATCATTGCGTGTGAACCGCTGCAAGGACTCGACGGCAAAGCGGCCGAACGTACGCAGGAGCTGCTTTTAAACTTTGCACATCGCGGCGCCGTCGTCATCGTGCTTTCGTCGTCGGAATTTCCGAAAGCGCTGTGTGCGGCACACTACGTACTCGAAGGCGGCGCTCTTCGCGAAATGCGGGAGGCGGCGTGAAAAAATTAACAATACTCGATGCGCTCCCCGTCATCGCAGGTCTCGTCTTCACCGTCGCAGTGCTCACTCTCTTTTCGCGCACCCTCGTTTCCGCCCTCGATTTTTTGGCAGGCTCTTTTACGTCGCGCTACTATTTCGGAAGCGTGCTCAATACGGCAGCCCTGCTCGCTGCAGGCGCGCTCGGAGACGCGATCGTACTGACGGCGGGCGAATACAATTTGGGCGGCGAAGGACAGATTTACGCCGGAGGATTTGCCGCAGCCGTCGTCTTTGCCCTTCCCGTCGGATGGCCGCCCGCCTTCGTTACGGCCGCAGCCTTTGCCGCTTCTCTTTTGCTTCCCGCCGCGATGGCCCTCGTATCGGCATCTCTTCGGCAATTAAAAAACGCCGACGTACTCCTCACGTCCTTTCTCGTTTCGGCGGCGGCGATTCCGTTTATCGATTCGCTTATCGCAGGGAAGTTCCGCGGGCAGACGAATAATCTCCTTGCTACGCCGTTTATCGCGGAGCGTTTTCGCTTTGCGCATATTTTAAATCCCTCCCCGCTTTCGGCTTTGGCGCTTATTCCGCTCGCGCTGTGCGGCGCACTTTGGTACGTCAAATACCGCACGGTAAGCGGAAGACACCTTCAGATCACGGGGATATCGAAAGAGTTTGCAAAATATTCGGGCTACCGGCAAAGCCGCACGCTCTATGCGACGCTCGCAGCGGCAGGCGCGCTTCACGGACTTGCGGGTTTTATCGCCGTCGCGGGAACGTACTACACCTGCCACGCGGGATTTTACGGCGGCATGGGATGGAATGCGCTTTCGTGCGCGCTCATCGCGAATTCGAATCCCGCAATGATCGCTCCGGCAAGCCTTGTGCTGTCGTGGCTTTTTACGTCGGCAAACAGGGTTGCGCTCAACAACAACTTCGGCTTCGATATGAGTGCTCTCATTCAAGGCGTCATGCTTTCGTGCATCGCCGTCAAATATGCAGGAGGTATGCGGCATGCAAAACGCGGTCTTTAGCATAGCCCTTTTATCCGCACCCCTGCTTTTGGCATCGTTCGGCGCACTCACAAGCGAATACTCCGGACGCATGGCTGTTTTTCTCGACGGCATCATCAACCTCGCGGCATTTTTTTGCTATGCGTTCAGCGTATTGACCGGATCGTTTATCGCAGGCGCATTCCTCTCGGTCTTTTGCTGTACGCTCATCATATTCGTTTCGATCCGCGCCGTCGAATCGCTTCACGCAAATCCTTTTTTGGCATCCCTCGGTTTGAACCTCTTTACCGGCGCCCTCGCGTCGGTCATCTCGGTCGCCCTCTTCAGCACACGCGGCGTGCTCACCTCTCCCTCCTTTTCGTTTCCCGCAGCAAGCGCTCGCCTTTCGACGGCAGTCATCGCTTTTGTTTTTACGGCGGCGGGATTCGCATTTCTCTACGGGACAAAATACGGGCTCTACATCCGCATCACCGGAAAAGATGCCGACGTCCTTTCTTCGCGAGGCATCGACGTGTCGGCGTGCAGGACTGCGGCGTGGTGCATCGCGGCTTTTTACGGCTCCCTTGCCGGCTGCATACTGTCGTTCAGGCTTTCATCTTTCGTGCCGAATATTTCAAGCGGACGCGGATGGCTCGCCCTCGCGGCGGTATTTTTAGGCAGACGGACGGGATGGGGCACGGCGGCTGCCGTTATCGTCCTCTGCACGGCGGAATATTTTGCGGCGAACTTGCAAAACGTTTTTCAAAATATCGCCTCTCCTCTTTTGATCGCCCTGCCCTATATCGCATCTCTCGCGCTCATCGTGCTCGTGCCCGATACGAAGAGGGGCGAATAGAACGCTCGAAATCACCGCTTCGCTTTCCGAAATATAAAAAAATCGCTATATTTATATACAAGGAATATATATGAAAATACCGACAACAGATGAATTTAAAAAGATGTATACCGAGCGCCGTGCACGCGTCGCCCGCTTTATGAAACAAAACGGCATCGGTGCGGCAGTCTTTATCGACAGTGAAGAAAAACGCGAAAGCGCCGTGCGCTATCTTTCAGGCCACATAAACGATGCGGTTTTGATCGTATTCGACGATGCGTATTCGGTACTCGTTCCGTGGGATGAAATCATGGCAAAACGATATGCATTCGCAGATAAAGTTGTGCCGTATACGAAATATAAAAACACTGCAATCGATGCGGTAAAAGCGGTGCTGAGTGAAAGCGGTCACTTAAAAAACAAAAAAGTCGAATTGCCGCCTTCGACGACCTATCCCGAATTTTTAAAATACGTCGATGCGCTCGAAGGCTGCGACGTCCACTGCCGGGAAAACAGCGTGCATCACTATGTCACAGAGCTCCGCATGATAAAAGACGAATATGAAATCGCATGTACGAAAGAAGCCGCGCGTATCGGAGATTTAATAATCGATACGGTTGAAGAGGGCATCAAATCGAAAAAGCTCGTAACGGAAACGGATGTCGCATTGCTTATCGAAAGGGAATGCCGCGCTCACGGCTGCGAACGAACGGGATTCGACACGCTCGCTGCGGGACCGGATCGCAGCTGGGGTATCCACTGTTTTCCGAATTACACTGCCGGAAAATGGGCGGATTCGGGACTTTCCATTCTCGATTTCGGCGTCGTCGTAAACGGCTACACGAGCGATACGACGGTCACGGTTGCACGCGGGAAGCTTTCCGCTGTACAGGAAAAGCTCGTCGATCTCGTACAAACAGCCTATGACGAATGTCTCAAACTGTACAAACCCGGTCTTTCAATCCGCGATGCGGCGCTCAAAGCCGACGAAGTATTTGCTGCGGAAAAACGGAAAATGCCTCACGGTCTCGGACATGCGATCGGTCTTGAAATACATGAACCTCCGCGCGTTAATCTCAAAGCATCCGAAACCCTCGTTTTTAAACCGGGCATGATCGTAACGCTTGAACCGGGACTCTACGACGAAGAGCTCGGAGGCTGCCGCCTTGAAAACGACGTACTTATCACCGAAAGCGGCAACGAAGTTATAACGCATTCGAGAATTATTAAATTATAGGGCATCTCGAAAACTCACCTTTAGCGACTTTTTCGAGATGCTGACGAGTTGTAACTCGCTGTATTATCGCGAGTTACAACATCGCATTTTCAAAGTTACCTCTAAAAACTGCAGTTTTTAGAGGTTCCCTATAATCGATTTGCGGATTCGCATTGCACCCGGGCAAACTCAGCGTCCGCGTGCATTTTCGAGAGCTTCCGATGCGGCAGCGTCGAGAGCTTCGGCAAGGGATGCATCGGGCAAATCGGAAAGTTTTGTTCGCATATCGTGGATGACAAGCGGTACAAGCTGTTCATCGGTGAGTGCGGAAAAGGACGATTCTCCGTTTTCCAAAAGACCCGCAGGCAGTTTTATCTTCCTGAGCGCCTCGGCCGTCGCAAGCAGCCCCGGCTTTCCGGAAAGACGCGCTATCACGTAATCGAGCAAAAGCCTCGTCCGGCTTTTCATAAATTTTTCTTTTCGCCGCGAAGGTAAAAAATCGCACATGGCGCGGAGCTTTTTAAAAAGAGCCAATTCGATTGCAAAGTCTTTTGCGCTTTTTTTATCTTGCAGGGCCGAAGCGATATCGGGAAGCGCACGCACGGCTTTTTCAAGCGCGGCGTTAAAGTCTCGAGGCATTTCCTCTCTGCGTCTTTCGCCGCCGGCTTGTTTTGAAATATTTTCGTTTGCATCCGTTTCGGAAAGAGCTTTTTCTGCCGCATCCCGTATTTTTTTCACAGCATTTTCGGCCGTACCTTTGACGTTCAACTCCGCATGTTCGGCATCCGACCGTATTCGTTCGACGCTCTTTTTCACCGAACCGATAAGCTCGCGCATTTCATTGACGGCATCGCGCGCGGCTTTCCGCGTCCGATGCGCTTCATCGTAGGAACGGCGCAACGCTTCAAGTTCATCCGCACGGCGGGCGTTTACGGCTTCCAATGCGGCTTCAAGTTTTCGGGAAGCCGCTTCGGCCGCTTGGCGTTCGACTTCCGCGATGCGTTCGGGAGCAAGTGCGCCCGCAGCTTCGTGCGGATCCTGTGCACGAAGCGAAGATTCCGCAGATATTCGCTCGCTTGCATCGGCTTCCGCTTGCGCTTCTTTTTCAGCGGAAAGCGGCAAAGAGGTCGAAGTCTTTGGCAAAGAAGCAGGCGCGTCTTCGGCTATCGGAACGGGCTCGTCTTCGTAATTTACACGCTGAGCTTTACTTTTCGGGAAAACGGTCGGAGGCTCAAATCCCGCATCGATATTTTCCGTGCCGAAGACGTCTTCTATATTTCCGGAAAGACTTTCATCGATTCCCGCAGCAGGCCCCGTCCTCCCGTCGAAAACATCGCCGCTTCCGGCCGCCCGCGCGGTCGCATCTTTGTCGATCGGACGATCGGACGGAATGAGGAGATCCAAGCCCTCCGCTTCGGAATCCCGCATTTCCTCATCGCTTTCCCGATCGGCAATCGTAAACGGATCGATTTCGTCGTCGGCTTTTAAAAGGCTTTCACCCGCCGAATCAAAATCGAAAAAATCATCGTCTGGGCGAACCTGTCCGTAAACGGAAGCTTCGGCGGCTTTCGTTTCGGGAGAATCCATAACGATTTCCGCACCGGTTGTTTCATCGTTTTCATCGGCAGCATAATCGTTTTTTGCAGCTTCCGCTTCTTTTAATAATTTTTCGATACGCGCACTTTCATTTTTCGCCGAAACATTGCCGCCGTCTACGGCGAGGGCGGCGCGGTAAGCGGCAAGCGCGGACGAAAGTTTTCCTTCCTCCGTATCGATTTCCGCCGACAGCACAAGTGCCTCTTCATCGCTCGGATATTTTGAAAGATAGCGAGCGATAAAATTCCGCGCCTTATCGAATCGCCCCGCTTGCATAAAGCGCCGCGCCGCCGATTTTTCATGCGCAAAATATTGCGAGTCGATCGAATTTATTTTTTTATAACAGGAAGCGGCCTTTTCATCTTCTCCCCTGCAAATACAATACTGTCCGTAGAGATCGATAACTTGCACATCGTTTTGATTTTCCGCATAGAGCGCTTTCAGTTTTGTAAATGCACTTTCATAATCACGGGCTGAAAGAAGCGTGCGGACATATTGCTCTCCGACTGCGGCGTCCGACGGAAAATCGTTTTCAGCCTGACGAATAAGGGCGGCTCCGTTTTCAAGCGCGCCTTTTTTTTCATACGCGTCGGCAAGGCACGAGATAACGGTCGTATTTTTCGGATCGAGCGTCAAAGCTTTTTTAAGTGCGGAAACGGCAGCTTCATAATCAAAGCGCTTGAGCGCTATACGGCCGAGCAGCGCAAAAAGCCCCGCATCCGACGGATGCATAGCAATCGCCTTTGTGACGACGGCTGCGGCCGCTTCCGTCTTATGACGACGGAGCAAAAGCGCTGCATACTTTCGAACGGCTTCCGTGTTTCCGGGTTTTGCACGCAGGACAGCTTCGTATACGACGGCCGCTTCTCCGTCCGCGCCGACGGCTTCATACGTTTCGGCAAGATTCAACTGCAATACCGGATGATTCGGATCGATTTGTAAACCGCGTTTATACGCCGTCATCGCTTTTTGATATTCTTTACGGAGCGCATAGATGGCGCCCAAATGATTGTACGCAAGCGTATCGCCCGGATCAGCGGCGATAACCGATTCGAAGCATTCGATCGCCTTATCGTAATCTCCCATCGAGCGATAGGTAAATCCCAAATTATACTGTATCGCAGTTGTATCGCCGCCTGCGGAGAGCGCTGCACGAAGAGAGCGGAGAGCATCGTCATAGCGGCCGAGCCTGCGGTAAATGCCGCCCGACGCGATGAGAGAGGCTGCATCGTTCGGATCAATCTTATTAATTTTTTCGTAATAAGGAAGAGCGCGCGCATCGTCGCCCGATTTGACGTACACGTCGCCGAGCGCAAAAAGCACATCGCGGTTTTCGGGATCGTTTTTTAACAAGCCCTTATACAAGCGCGCGGCGAGTTCAAAATCGCGGGAAGCGAGAGCTGCCGCCGCACGGCGAAAAACGAATTTATTCTCCTCTGCCCTTTCACTTGCCATAATCGCCGTCCGATGCGGGGCGCGCATAGGTTTCGCGCGAAAGAGGGCCGACTATGCGCCTGTCGAGTTTCGAATAAGATGCAACTGCAAAATAATAAATCGTTCCGTTTTTGAGATTCGTGAGCGTCACCGCCTGCGAAAAACCCGCATCGACAGGCGATGAGCCTTCGCGTGCAACGCGTCCGAGGTATTCGCCGGGTCTCGTTCCGTAGTAAACGTAATAGCCGCCCGCATTTTCGTCGACGGAATGCGCCCACGAAAGCGTTACGCTTCCGTCACCGGCAGCCGCTTTTACGGTAAAAGGCGGAAGCGGCAAAGGAGGTACCGTATAATCGATATCGATTTGCGTAATCGACGGCGTGTGCGATCCGTTTCCGTCGGGATAAAGATCGGCGGCTATTTGAAAATACAAACCGTTTACGCCCGAAATCGCTTCTCCGCTTCGCACCGGACGCCACGCCGGGTACGAATCCGTCCAGTCGAAAACGTTATCGCCGCTTCGTACATAGAGACGCACCGCTGTTTGATCCGGTTTACTCATCAGCGCCGTCACCGAATTGAGGGAAGATGCGACCGACGTCAAAAGCGGCTGCGTTTCGATCCTCCCGCCGGACACACGGTACTTCGCATAGCCGAGAGCCGACGCGTCTTCCGATTTTTGCAGCATCGCATCGTCGTAAGTTCCCCTTTGTATGCGAAAGTCGTCGATAAGCCCCGTGTACTTTCCGCACAGTTCTATATCCGCAGGCACGCCGAAATACGCAGGATACACCGAACCCGACGCACGGCCGGTCGACGTAACGTAGGCGATCGCTTCGAGCATACCGTTCACGCGGTATTCGATACACCCATTCTCTTCGTCGAAAGCGATCGAGTGATGCGCCCATGTTCCGGGAATCAGCGTCGTAATGCCCGAAAGCGTTACATCGCCTTTATCGTATCCGTCAAAGATATTCGAAAACGTCCACGAAAGATGATTTTGATAAAAAGACGCCGTGATCATCTGATATACGATATTGCATCCGATGCTGCGCGACGAGCGCCAATTAAAAACGACTTCACCGTTTTCCGCAACCGCGGGCAAAAGCCAAAACTCAATATAAAATGACGGCGCAGGTCCCTCCGTACCGAAAAGCGCTCCACGTTTTCCGCGAAGCGATATGCCGCCCGTACCGCGGGAAAGAGCGGCGCCTTTTCCCATCGCCGATTTTGCCGAAAGCAAAAGGGCGTTTTTGCTCACAGTGTAATGCCCCGTCTTATCCGAAAACGGCTTTTTTTCGAAATCGAAAAGCGTATCCGTCATCGCGTCCTGAACACGGCTGTCGGTGGCAAGTTCGATACACGGATAGCCGAAGCGCCCCGTCCCCTCCGCAACGCCTCTCCGGAGCGAAAGCTTCGACCAGCCTTCGCTTCCGCCGATCGTCATCGAATCGGCAAAGGCGGAACGGATACACAAAACGGCCGAAAGCGCGTACAATAAAAGGCACGCACGTAAGCGAAGCGTCCGCGAAACGGCAAGTGCATGCGCCGAACGAAGAGCGTCCGATAAAACGAAAGCGCGCACCGGATGAAAAGCGCACGAAGCGGCGAGTGCGCGCACCGGACGAAGCGCACATAAAGCGGCAAACGCACGTACTGGACGAAGCGCGGATAAAATCGTTATTTTTTTATTATACGGAAAACACATAGGCACTATGGCAAAAGCGGTACGGGAAATATTACACGAAACGGCATTACAAGCCCCCTCTTCAAGCGGCGTCTACCTGTGGCGGAACCGGCAGGGAGATGTCATCTATGTCGGCAAAGCGAAAAATCTGAAAAATCGCCTCACCTCGTATTTTTCCGGCAGCAAAGACATCAAAACGAAACTCCTCGTCGCGCACGCCGAGTTAATCGAGTATATCACAACGGCAAACGAATATGAAGCCTTTCTGCTCGAAAACAATCTTATTAAAAAATACAATCCGCGTTACAACATCGATTTGAAAGACGGCAAATCCTATCCCGTTTTGCGGATCACAAACGAAGATTTTCCGCGCGTCATCAAAACGCGGCGAGTCCTCGAAGACGGCTCGACCTATTTCGGCCCCTACCCCGACGCAGGCGCGCTCGACACCTTTATCGACACGCTCTACCGCATCTACCCCGTGCGCCGGTGCAAAACGCTCAAAAAACGCGATGCCCCCTGCCTCTACTACCACATCGGCAGATGCGACGCCCCCTGCTGCAAAAAAATTTCCCGCGAAGCCTATACCGAATACATCGGCGAAATCGCAAGCCTTCTTGAGGGAAAAGGAGACGACACCCTAAAAAAAATAAAAGCCGAAATGCAAAAGGCATCGGAAAACCTCGACTTCGAAAAGGCCGCGCGCTTGAGAGACGGACTTTCAGCTCTTTCGATCATGCAAAAACAGAACATCGTCCAGACCTTCGACGGAGACGACCGCGACTACATCGCCTATTGGAGGGAAGGTGAACTCGTAAGCTTTACCGTCTTAAAACTCCGCGGAGGGAAACTCGAAGGACGCGGCAACTACCGCACCGTAAGCTTAAACGAAGACGCCGAACTCATCGGAGAATTTTTCAACGCATACTACACCGACAAAGCCGAAGTGCCCCCGCATATCTATATACCGAATTTATTAATTAATAATTTATCCGATATTGAAAATTCTTATACCGATACGGGGAAGAGCCCTCCCCCGCGCTCGCACACGGTTGCTCGCTCCCCCTCCTGCGGAGGTACCCCGCCCTCTCCCGATCGAAGCGTCGCATTTCTTTCGCCCGCCGAACTTGCAAAATGGTTTTCCGAAACGCTCGGCGCCGAAACCGAAGTCGTCCCCGTTTCCGACGCAAGCGAAAACGCAAAATACCACACGGCAGCCATCAATATGGCAAAGCAAAACGCGCATGAAGATATCGTGCGGCGCCTGCGTGAACGAGGCGACATACCTGCGCTCGAAGAACTCAAAACGCTTCTTTCTCTCGACACGCTTCCCGTGCGCATCGAAGGATTCGACATCGCGCATATCGGCGGAAAATTCCCCGTCGCAAGTTTAATAAGTTTTTACAACGGCAACCCCGACAAAAAAAACTACCGCTATTTCCGTCTCAAAACGACCGACGGCATTATAGACGACTTCGCATCCATGCGGGAAGCGACGAGCAGACGCTATACGAGACTTTTAAATGAAGGACGGGAACTGCCCGACCTCCTTCTCATAGACGGCGGTATAGGACAGGTGAATGCGGTGCAAAGCGTACTCACATCGCTCGGCATCGACATACCCATTGCCGGACTTGCCGAAAAAAACGAAGAAATCTACCGGCCGGGAAACAGCACGCCCGTCGTCCTCCCGCGCAGAAGCGACGCGCTCCGCCTGCTCCAGCGCGTAAGAGATGAAACGCACCGCTTTGCGACAAGTAAAAATCAACGCCTTCGTACCAAAGAAAATACCGTAAGCATTTTTCTAGAACTTCCCGGCGTCGGCGAAAAGCGTGCGCGCACATTGATAAAAACTTTTACGACGCTCGAAAATCTCGCATGCGCGGACTCATCGCGCATCGCAGACGCGCTCGGCGTGAGTGAGGACGAAGCGGAAAAAATTATGAGAGCAGCGAGAAAGCTCAACGATGCACGGAAAGAAAAAAAAACGAAACAGATCGAATCGCTCGAAAACGCCGGTACGACCGCACAAAAAGCCGCAGCAGCACACTATATCGACAGCCTTGCCGGCGCAGCCCTCGACGAAAGCGGCACCGAATAAGAACAGGCTATCGCCGAAAATACCGCGATTTTTTACAACACGCATTGTTTTCCGCCGATATAATTTCAGCCGCCCTTGCCGCGCCTGATTGTAGAAAATGCGATTTTCTCTATAATGTATACGGTCGATATATGACCGTATAAAAATTATTAAGGAAATCACACATGGAATACATTTTCGATAAAGAAGGAAACCCGCTCGGCGTCGTACAAGGCGCATACATCCGCGACATGGAAGGAAATCCCGTCGGACAACTCAAGGGCGAACACGTCCACAAACTGAGCGGAGGCTATGTCGGCGAGCTGAATGACGGCATGATTTTGGACATGCACAAAGGCAACCTCGGAAACGCGGGCTATGCCGAAAATCCGGGAAAGGGTATGCATCCCATGGCACATTCTCCGCGGCCTCCGGTGCGCACCGTATTCGAAGACGCGTGGGAGAGATTATTTGACGATGGGCTGTAAGACGGCATAGTATGAAAACACAGGCTACAGCCGATCGGATGAATACTGATTCCTTCCGTACGGTGCAGCGAGTTTATCTTCATGCCCCACGTATTGTTCCAAGAGTTCTGCTATCGCAATGAACATAGGACGATTGTGCTTATTGTTACCCCAAATAATGATACCCCTCAATACAGAAAAAAAGGCTTAAACACTACAATCCTTACAAACCGACTTTACGGAATTGAGCAAAAAAGTATGCTCGGCAAACAATCGGACGAGCATTGCGAATATTTTGTACTTTTAAATTCATATCTCTTGTGGTATACTGAAAGATCAGTGAGACAGACATGGCAAACTCAAAAGATACGATAAAATTCATTTTGAATGATCTTACAAGCGTCCATGAAAATCTTCTCGCGCTGTCGGAAGATATTTGGAACAGCATAGACCATAATCATTTTGTGAAATTGATAAAAGAATTATTCGAATATTTTAAAATCGACGCCGAGTCTATGAAACTATATTTGCGGCAAGACCGAAATGCCTAAGGGAAATTATGAAAGATAGAGGTATACAGTGGCGTCAAAATTTATAACAAATAAAGACGGCGAACTGTCGCTTTCAGATCGGATACGCAGCTTAACTCAGAATTCAAAAAGCCTTGATTTTCTTGTCGGCTACTTTTATTTTTCGGGATTTAATCAAATTTATAAAGACATCGGCGATAAGCCTTTACGGATTCTTATCGGTATGGACACTGAAGTCGATGTACATAACTGTCTTCGCGAATATTATACCGAATTGCGCGATAAAGCAGCCGGCGATTCTAAATTAACCGTTCGTACTAAATATTATGAAAATTTAAAAGACTCGATCAATACTACCGATATATTCGATTCCGCCGAATCTGCCGAATCATATAAATTATTTAAACATAAACTTAAAACCGGTTCATTGGAAGTCCGAAAAACGTTAGAGCCGAATCATGCAAAAATGTATCTTTTTGCCATTCCATATGAACAAAGTTCGAGCGGGACGGATGAAGGTAAAGTTATTATCGGTTCGAGTAATTTTACATTCCAAGGATTTCGAGGTCGAAATGAAATAAATGTATATTTGCAGGATGAGGATGATTACAAGGCGGGAAAAGAAATATTTGATGAATTATGGAATAAAGCTGCAGTGCTTGTCGACGCTTCGAATAAAGATGACTTTGAAAAAAACGTATTGATACACACATGGCTTGAAAGAGTACCGACACCGTATTTAATGTATATTCGTACGCTTTACGAATACTTTAAGGAAAGTAAAGATTACATAAAGAGTCCGCAGGAGCTCACTCGCGGCAAATTAAATGAATATTTTGATGTATCATATCAAGTTGATGCGATACGCGAAGGCGTAGCAAAAGTAAAGCGACATTTCGGTTGTATTATTGCGGATGTTGTCGGTCTCGGGAAAAGTATTATCGCATCCGCGATTGCAGCAAATCTCGATAAACAAACGATTGTCATAACACCGCCGCATCTTGAAAAGCAATGGGATGATTACGCAGCCGATTTCGGGTTTAGAGGATGTCGGATTTATACATCCGGTAAATTGGATAAGGCTGTGCAAGAGAATGCCGGCAAACAAGATATGGTTATTATTATCGATGAAGCGCATCAGTACAGAAACGAAAAAACGGAACGATACGCCTATCTGCATCGACTGTGTGCCGGCAATAAGGTTATTTTACTCTCTGCAACGCCGTTTAATAATCGCCCCGACGATATTTTTTCATTAATAAAACTCTTTCAAATCCCTGCTCATTCGACAATTCAAACGGTAAATAATCTCGCTTCTCAAATGACATCACTTGCTGCCGAATACAAAAAAATACAAGACGCGAATCGCAAAAAAACAATTGACGATACCGAATTTTCAAAACGCTCGAATGAACTTGCGGAAAAGATACGAAGCCTGCTTGATCCTGTCATCATCCGCCGCACGCGTATCGACTTGGAAAAGTTGATAAAATATAGAAAAGATTTAACAGATAGAGGAATTTGTTTTTCGGATATAGAAGATCCTGTTTCACAAATATATGAGCTCGGTGTACTTTCTCAACTCTATACAGATACGTTGGCAAAATTAACAGGCGATATGAATAACAAAGGATTCTGCGGCGCACGATATAAACCGCTTACATATCTGAAAAAAAATGGAGATATTGTCTATAAATTGCTCGTCGATAAATATAAATCCTACTTTGACGGTGAAGAGAACTTTACAACAGGACAGCGCAATATGGCAAAGTTTATGCAACAGCTTCTCGTACGGCGATTTGAAAGTTCAAAGTACAGTTTTATAAAAACACTCCATAATATTAATGATTCAATGCAAAAGCTTAAGCAGTGTTTTTTGCAATTTAAAAAGATTCCGATGGCAAAAAATATCCATCTGCCCGATACCGATGAAATGAAGACAATGACGGATGAAGAAATAAACGAATTATTCCCGGACATTGATCCCTCGCAGAAAGATAAAAAAATCTGGTATATAGATGCAGAGGATTTATCCCCCGACTTTTTGCAGGAGCTTGATTCCGATATCAAGTTGCTCTCCGAATTCCTTAACGAATGGGAAAAAGTAAAAGAAGATCCGAAACTTGATAAGGTTATCGGCAACATAAAAGAATCTTTGCAAAAAGATCCGAACAGAAAAATAATTGTCTTTACGGAATTCCTCGATACGGTATCATACTTATACAAAGCATTTGAAAGCCGTTCGATACGTTCGATGATGTATTCTTCGAAAAGCGCTAAAGGTGACCGTGAGACCATACGGAACAATTTTGATGCAGGCTTATCCGACAACAAGCAGGAAAATAAATTCGACGTACTCATTGCAACCGATGCGATTTCGGAAGGATTCAGTTTGCATAGAGCAGGAACAATTTATAATTACGATATTCCTTATAATCCGACGCGGGTTATTCAGCGAGTAGGAAGAATTAATCGTATTAATAAAAAAGTTTTCAACAAGCTTTATATTTATAATTTTTTCCCGAGCGCAACGGGGGAACAGATAAGTCATACGGCGGAAATTTCAACTTTTAAAATGAAGTTGTTCCAAGCAATTCTCGGTACAGATACAAAAATTCTTACGGAAGATGAAACCGTAGAGGGTTATCTGGGCAAAGCCTTTATCGACGCAAAGAACGACGAAGATTCCGGTTCATGGGATGTAGAATTCAGAAATGAATTGACCCGCATTGAAGAAAAGGAAACACATCTTTTACAAGAGGCCATAGGTCTGCCGTACCGGTGCAGAATTGCACGTCAAAATGTAACACTTGGATCGAATGTAAATCACAATATAGAGCCCGAATTATTTAAAGATTTGGATAAGGGCGTATTATTATTTTCAAAAAAAGGAGACGCATACAGGTTTTGTTTCAGCGGCAAAGACGGCAAGAGCGAACTCATTTCCCCACAGCAGGCGCTTGAATTGTTTAAATCAACAAGGGACGAAAAAGGCTTCCCTATTTCCGCAAATTTTTATCCGTTGTATGAAAACGCAAAGCAAAAAAGCGGTTTCGTAAAAGTTTCAAAATCAAACAGTAAAACGGCACGAGCTGCCATAGATCTTATTTCTTTTTTACTAAAAAATGTTACAGATAATAATACAAAAGAATACCTTAAGGCCGTAAAAGAAATCATAAGTTTGGACGGTATGCCGGTATATTATTTGCAGCAGATTGCAAAAATAAATCCGAATAATAACGATACTATTTTTGAGCTGAAAACAATAGTGCCGGAAAATTATCTAAGTGTTTTAATAGAGAAGAATAATAAAATCGGATCGGAACCGGAACTTATATTATTAGCCGAAGAATTGCAATGAAGGAGCAGGCAAATGAGAAACTTCAATGTAACGAAAGAATATAATCGAAATGAGTTTAAAAATTTTTTACAGGATTTTCTTTCGGATGATTACACGACAACGGAAGAACAAGTATTTTTCGATTCGGCAAATATTGATGCAGGCTATAAGCTCGGGGAATCAGAGAAACTCGATTTAACGGTATATGAATTTATTATAAAAAGCAGCCATGACCCGCGAGTTACGGTTACAAAAGAAGTTTGCACTTTTATGAAAAAGTACAGCTGTAAAAGCAATATGCTTGCTTCCTTTTATTCAGAGAAAAATCCTCAATGGCGACTTTCTCTAATTACGACGGATTTCAAATATGAAAACGGCAAAATAAAACCGTTATATTCCAATCCTCGCAGATATTCGTTTTTGCTCGGTCCGGAATGCAAAGCCCATACTCCCGAAACAATGCTTAAGAAACAGGTTTCCGATACGGATGATTTAAAAAAGAGATTTTCCGTTGACGTTGTAACGAAGGAATTTTATAAGGATCTTTTCGACTGGTATGAATGGGCTTCAACCCTTGTAAGATTTCCGCAGGGCGATACAACAAAAGATAAAAACGGAAATTTTAATATTAAACTGTCAAAAGACAACAATAGGTTGAATCTTATACGCCTTATTACGAGGTTGATGTTCGTTTGGTTTATTAAGCAAAAAGACCTGATTCCGTCTTGGATTTTTGATACGGACGAACTGAAAACTATCCTTGCAGAATTTGAACCTGAAAGTGCAAAAAACGGTAATTATTACAATGCGGTTATTCAAAATCTTTTCTTTGCAACTTTAAATAGGAAGATAGAAGACCGCGCTTTTGCGGATGATAAAAACGAACGCTTTAATAAACAATTCGGAGTAAAAAATTATTATCGCGATAACCGCAAAAAAACTTTTTTTAAAGAAACAAACGAACAAATTATTGAACGTTTTAAACCTGTTCCGTTTTTGAACGGCGGCTTATTTGAATGTCTTGATACGCTTAAAAGTCATGAAGACGAAAAAAAGAATATAGAAGTGTTTACAGACGGTTTCAGCCGGGAGCCGGATTGGATGGCGTTTATTCCGAATCATCTGTTTTGGCAACATGATGACGGTGAACATGAAGGACTTATTCACCTGCTTAATCGATACAATTTCACCGTTGAAGAAAACACTCCAAGCGATGTGCAGGTAGCGCTTGACCCTGAATTGCTCGGAAAAGTATTTGAAAATCTCTTAGGCACGTATAATCCCGAAACAAGCGAAACTGCCAGAAAAGATTCAGGTTCGTTTTATACTCCTCGTGAAATTGTGGATTTTATGGTCGATGAATCGCTCAAAGCATATCTTTTACAAAATGTAAAGGGGTTTACCGACAAACAAGCAGAAATGCTTTTTAACGATGCGGTTGATTTATATACAGAGAATAATAACAAAGAAATTGTAAACGCAATAAAAACGGTTAAAATTCTGGATCCCGCTTGCGGCTCAGGCGCGTTTCCCATGGGCATGCTTCATAAAATGATACAGATTGTTAAAAAATGCGGTGGGGTAAAAGATGATGAAAAGTCGATTTATCAATTGAAACTTGCATTAATCGAAAACTGTCTGTATGGTCTCGATATCCAACCGATTGCCGTACAAATTTGCAAACTCAGATTTTTTATCAGTCTTATTTGCGAACAGGAAAAGAACAACAACATAGCGACTAACTACGGTTTTGATCCGCTGCCGAACCTTGAAACCAAATTCATTGCGGCAAATACATTAATCGGTAAAAAACAAAGCGAACAATCCGCCTTGTTTGAAGATCCAGAAATTAACAAAATAAAACAAGAACTTAAAGAAGTACGGCATGCACATTTTAATGCGGCTACAGCAAAAGCCAAAGCCGAGTGCAGGGAAAGAGATAAAAAATTACGGAACTCTTTGGCCGATTTACTCGCCAAAGATAGAATATATAAGCAAGAGGAAGCTAACCAGCTCGCAGCATGGAATCCGTATGATCAAAATGCAGTGAGCAGCTTTTTCGATTCGGAATGGATGTTTGATATAAAAGACGGTTTTGATATTGTGATTGGAAACCCGCCTTATATATCCACAAAAGGTGTTTCTGCAAAAGGAAAGCAGGAATATGAGGCTGAATTCGGATTCAGCGATGATACGTATAACCTTTTTACTTTTAAAGGTTTACAGCTCGCAAAAAAGAAAGGAACACTGACATATATTATTCCAAAGACTTTTTGGACAACCCAAACAAAGCGCAAGATGCGAGATTTAATTCTTAGTAAAAATATTAGCTATATTTTTGACACCGCAAACCCGTTTTACGATGTTATGGTTGATACCTGTATTATCCAGATTGAAAATATCGAATTTAACGGTTCTAATAAAATTAAATTTCTTGACGGGAACGATGATCTAACAAAGCCAGTATGCTATGAGGTTGCTCAGAACGTATTTTTAGAAACTCAGAATTCAGTGATATTTAAACCTACCGACTATAATATGAAGATTCATAATTTATATGGTAAGAAAATAAAAAAGCTTTATGATCAGTGGTGGGACAGAATCGAAACCAGTAAAAAGATTTCAGAAAATGCCGCTGAATTGAAAAAATATCGTGAAAGCTTAAAACCCGGTGATATTGCGCTTCTTGGATGTTTGACGGAAGGTGGACAAGGGCTTGCTACCGCCAATAATGGAAAGTATATTGCTGTGAGAAAAAAAACAAAATGGGCAAAGAATATTTTAATCAGTCGTCCCAAAAAACTTATGGAAGCCATGAAAAAGAAACCGGAATTAGCAAAAGAATTAGGTGATATAAACGCTAAAGAATATTTAGTATCTCTTTCGGAAAGTGAAATAGCAAAGAAATTTGATTTAATAAAAGAAAAATACGGACGTGATATTTTTGGACAAGGTTATATCTATAAACTTATTGATGATAATGAAATCGCAGAAGTAGATAAACTAACTGACGATGAAAAGGAAAACGGAATTGATCCGAAAAAGAAATTTTATGTTCCGTATGATAAAGGTGATAAAGACGGAAACCGGTGGTATCTGGAAACGCCATTTGCAATCGCGTGGTCCAAAGAAAATGTCCGTTTTTTAAAGACTGATACGAGGGCACGATACCAAGGCTATACGTTCTTTTTTAAGGAGGGATTTTGTTGGAACAACGTATTGAATCCAAATGCAAGATTACTTAAAGCAAAAATGAAATCCGCTTCGGTAAATGATGTTGGTTCTATGTCGCTCGGTTCACTATCTGATTTTATCCCTAATTATTATTTAGTATGCTTATTGAATTCTGAATTACTGTTTGACTATTATCGGGAATTCATAAATTGTACTGTTAATATTCAAATAAATGATATAAGGCAAATTCCTGTGATAATACCATCTAAAGAAAGATTAAAAGATTTGTTACCGATTTTTGGAAATGCAATAACACTAAAAAAATCCGTGATAGAAAACAAGACTACCGAAGATAGTATTTCTGTAGCCTTAGCTGAAACAGAGAAAAAAATTAATGATTTTGTAGAAAATTTATATGGAATATAGATTTTCTACAAGATTATCAAGCTTTTTTTGTAAACGGAGGAGCATTTCATCTGCTTTTGTTGAAGATATAACAGATGAAAATTGCTGTTTTTTGATGTTGTAGGCTTTGTCGAAAATTTTTTTCAGCTTTGCTAAATCCGATTCCGCTGGAATTATTATTGGAGTTTGTCTCGCATCATTTATCTGAAAGTGTGAGGTATTATTAATAAAATTATCAACATAGAAGCTTATGAACGTAGTATTTATAAGCGTAACAAAATACCAGTCAGGTAAATCTATTTTTGAGAACAATGACATACTGACAACATCAAAAACATCTTTGCATTTTAATCGAGCTTTTAAGAAAGTAGAATTGATGTCTGTCCAACAAAATCCCTCCTTAAAGTAGAACTGCGGATTTCTAACAACCGGCATTCCTTCTCCCTTTTTGCCTGAATTAGTCTTTAAAAAACGGACAATATTATTAGACTAATAAATCCCTCGTACCCATGTATCATTTTCTTTTTTAGTAGGCAATCTTATTTCAGTATAAGCCAAATAGCGATATAAAGTCCCTTTTGCAATACCAAGCATTCCGGCAATTACAGGTATACTTGCTCCGTTACTGTATTGGCGTATAATAAAGCCATGATGCTGCGAACAAACTTTATTAAAATGAGTATTTCTTGATCCTCTTTTCCGCCCCAAAACAACACCTTCCGCTCGTTTTAATTTCAGTGCTTCCTTCGTCCTCTGGCTGATTAAATTTCGCTCAATCTCCGCACTTAAACCGAACGCAAAGGCCAGCA